>Ga0210403_10000022_pt1 | contig 187706 bp, 174 predicted proteins | sample IncBWC19MmetaG_FD_150863 | JGI IMG/M metagenome (GOLD analysis project Ga0210403, IMG submission 150863) | Forest soil microbial communities from Barre Woods Harvard Forest LTER site, Petersham, Massachusetts, United States - Inc-BW-C-19-M | ecosystem: Environmental > Terrestrial > Soil >... | reverse complement strand
GCAGACGTCGCTGTTCAAGGTCCTGCGGAGTTCCGGAAGGACGCATAGCACATCACCTCCCGGACATAGCTTAGGACATTACTTACGCAATGATCAATAGCTGGGTGATGAGCTTGCGTACCAACAGCCGGTCCTGGACGGAGAGGGTCGCGTGTTCGACACGGAACTCCGCCTTGGCGATCTTGTTCTGGTCAAGCTGGCCAAGCGGAACCGCCACGCCATTCAATGTTGCCGTGATGTGCTGCGACCGATGCAGCGCGATCAGCGCTGCGTCGATCGCATCCTGCGGCCAGCCATAGGGCGATGCCCGCAGAGCCTTGCGGATTTTCTCCGCCAATTTTTCCGGCACCCATCACCGCCACCACCTGCAGGCATACCGGATGTTTCTCCGTCGCGTCAGTATGGCCGACGGGCTGGAACGGCTGGTCCGCTCCATCCCGTGCCCGCTTGATGACCGCCTCCCAGGCACCCGAGTCGGCATCCTTAAAGCGCGGGAACAACCGAACCAACGAATCCCCGGCGCTTTCCCGGATGCGGTCGTCGAGCGCGAGGCGGATCACTTCGTTACCGCCTCCCTGGAAGACCTTCGCATTGGCCACGATCTCGCGCACCAGTCGGTCACGCTCACTGGTGGCTTTCCCATGCCGGCTGTCCATGCTCTGACGCGCCTCGCGCCCTTCATCCCCGGCCGGGTTGCCCTTAGCGTCGAGGGTCTGTTGCGTGGCCTCCGCCTCCACTACAAGCCGGCGCAGATCTTCGGCTGACTGGCGCGGTATGAAGATGTGGAGGATCGGGCTGGTCACACCGGCTGCCCTCGCAGCATCCACCATCTGCTTCTCGGATGCTGACCAGCCATCCTGTATCCAGACCGGGATCGTGGCACCGTCAGCGACAGGCGGTGTGGACTCGCGAGAGATCGAGAACTGACGCGGCTCCTTGGCGGCACCCTGGACCAACTTGATGCCGCGAACGATCTTGTCGGTCTCGGAATAGAGCAATTGATCGCGCTGAAACTGCACCGCCCCGTCGTCGCTATTGAGTTTGGTCTGGCGGTTGCGGAACTCGCGATCCCACTCGCTGCCCTCGCGCGTCTGTAGGCGGTATTCGTCGCCAACCTGCATGAGGACGCCGTCCTTGGCTAGCTTTTGGAGAACAGAGTCGACGTCCGAGCGAAGCTTACCGTTGTCGGCAGTCAGGTCTTCGACGAGCAGGTCAGCGAGATGCTCTTTCTTTCCGCGGACGCCGATATCGGCCCCACCTTCGCGCTTGAGCTTGCCGATCAGGAACACAAGCCCGCAGACGCGCTGAGCAAGCGCCCCGTCTGACTTGCCGACCTGGATGATGCGTTCGTTGATTTCACGCAACAGAACACCTGTGTTGACCATCTCCGGTGCGAGCGCCTCAAAGAGCTCGTCGCCGGGCACGACTGTCCCAAGGGGTCGGTCCGCGATTTTCTTGATGGCGTCGTAAATGATCCGCAGTTGCGAGCGCAACTGGCTGTGGGTCCCTGCTGCATCGATCTGCCGGAAGCAGTTCTCCCAGAACCGCCGGCGGACCGGCAGCAGCGGATAGTCCTCGACGATGATGGTTCGATCTTCGGCAACCTCGCCGATGCGCGTACCCTGGAGTTGTCGCGAGATTTCACCGGCATTCGCGTCGAGAAGCTTGCGCACGTCGCCCACCGATGAGGGGTTCTTGTGCAATAGAACCTTGCGGGTCACCTGTTCGACTTCGGCGTCCGACAAGGGCACGCGAATGGTGAAACGATCCAAAAGTTTGTTGAGTAGCGTCACCTCGGTGAGCGCACTCTGCCCAGCGCCCACGATCATGACCTGACTGTCGAGCTGCTTGGAGACTGCTTCGGTGACCTCGGTCACGAGGACGGAGCGATCGTTGGATTCACCGATGTATTGCTGGACCTCGTCCAGGACCAGCAGTGTGCATGGCGTGCGGCCGTCACGGCCATGAAGCTTTAGGGTCTCCTTGACCGTGCTGAGAAATTCCTCGGTTGTAATGTCGCGGGCCATGGGCGGATAGCTCGCCCGAAGTGTTTGCCGCGCTTCAGCTTCGCTCGAGGCATAGTTCTTGTCGCAAGCCAGAAGCGCCTTCGCGATCGGACCGCTGACGTACAGGTTGTTCAGTTCCTTGTCGAAAGCCTTCCCGGCCGCTTCGACCGACGTCTTCACCTTCTCGAAGTACCCCTGCGAATGAAGCCACAGACAGAAGCGAGCCTGTGGAAACTGTTCCGGCAAGCTTACCGCGCGAAGCAGGATGCCGAGAATCGTGAGCCTGACTTGGTCGGTGCTACCACTCGGCAACGAACCCGCGGCGGCAAGCAGACCTCCAGCACGGCGCCCCGCCGTGTCAAGCTCGCGCAGCAGCGCGCGCAGTTCGTCCGGCATTGCCGGCACGATGGCTCTGGCGGTTGCACCGTCGGGAAACGCCGTGTCCTGCCAAAGATGACACAGCATCTTGAGCAGGTGAGACTTACCGCTGCCAAAGAAGCCGCTGACCCAGGCTGCCTTTTGGTTGGTCTTGCCAATGCTATCGAGGTAGGAACGGATGATTTTCTGAACGCCGTCGGCGTACTGGCCTTCGCATACGAAGGTGGAGAGCTCACCGCGCAACTCTGCAAGAGCCCTTTCGTTGTGGCTATCGACGAGTCGCGCCTGCCCTTGATTGACCAACGGAAACGTGCCCGGATCCCGTTGCAGAATGTCTTTGATCTTCATAGCACTTCTCCGTCGCCGTGCAGGGTGATGGGCACGGCCATGTAATTCCAACCATCTCGGGCATCGAGCAGGCGGTAGTTGCTCCTTTCAAGATGGCCGGGAAAGAAGACGACCAGGCGCCCCCGGATATCCGCCTCGACCATTTGCAAGATATGGGACAGCCGCGCGAAGCCGAACAACGAGCCGACACCAAACAGCGCGACGACGCAGTTGTCCGTAACCTCGGCGCTGGTGAGCCCGGTCCGTAGAAGTTCGGCGACATACCCAGGGAATTCGGCCTGCATTTTGAGCTGCAGGTCTTCCGGCGAAGCGAAATACTCCTCGCGGTATTCATCCGCCGCCATCCATGCGGCGAACGCCTTTGAGATGTCCAATTCGTGCCAGTCGCGTCCCGCCTGTCGGGCCGCCGTCTCAAACGCCAACTTGCGCGCCCGCAGGGTCCGCTCCAGCTCCTTGTCGTAGACGATCATGATGACGCGCTGGGCACCAGAGACTGTTCTCTGCCAGGGGGTCGCGATATACCGCCCAAACCGATCCGCCAGATCTTCGATGCGCGCCATGTCAGGTTCGTCCTCCTGCGGGGTCAAGCCGATCGAGCACCAGGTCGACGACGTCTCCAGCAATCCGCAGGTCGATCAGCCCAATACGTTTTGCTTCAACGGCGAGGTCACGGCCACTTGCGGCGGTGCAATCCAGCAGCGACAGCCACCCAGTCGCGAAGAGCTGCGCACCGCGAAATCCGACGGCGTGTCCAAGGTACAAGCCAAAAGCGACGCTCCCGGGCGTCGCCCGCACCGACGCTCGCTTCTTAAAGGTGCGGCCGATGAGATGCCCAGACTGCACCCAGGAACTCGCTGTATTCCGTATGACCTTGTCCAGCGTCGCGTCGTTAAGGCGCTCATCAACCAACTTGCGCACCTCCGCCTTGATGGCGTCGCGCTGCAATTCGCTGCCCGGAGTCAGTGTAAGCACGGGGACAACAGTCGCTGCGAGCAGAGGATCGCGTGCAACGGCACATTGAAGTGCCATGAGAGGACGGCCCGCTACGTCTACGGGCCAGAGCCGACGCAGCACTCGAAAAATCGGTATCTGTGGATCTAGCGCGTAGAGCTCGCCGAGCCGCTGGTTTGTAAGCCTTCTGGTCGCGGCGGTCGCTTTGCCGAGGCAATTGCCCCCGATGATGGCCGCCGCATAGTCCGCCCGCGACGCGCAATCGGGTGTTGCCGCGAGCACTGCCACCAGCTCCGAAAGCATCATCGTTCGGCTTGTGTGCGTGCCCTTGGCGCCGAAGCGAAATCCCACCGTCGCGGCGCGATCTGATACACCCGACTTAGGAAATAGAGAAATCGGTGTCGACATGCTTCGAATACTGACTGCACCGCCGGCAAACTTGCCGGCGAATTAGTGTTGCATATTCGGAGGCCGATCACAAACCAAGTGAATTTCCCGCCGGCAAGTTTGCCGGCCAAAACTTGCTGCAATCATTCGATTGACTGGTAAGTCTCTGAATATATTGATCGCACTGATCCAACGATTCCAACCCGAATTTTGTTACGTCGGGCCTAGCTGGCAGTACGAGGCAGGAAATAACCCTTGATACAGTCGTCATTGCAAACCGCAATTTGGATATGCGCCTTCGCGCTAAAGCCCGAACCCGGATACAGCTCGCCGCCCTCGGAAAATGCGCCGCGCACGGTATCGTATGATTCCAGGTTTTCTTCTCGTCTTGCGGCGTGCATGATTTTGACCACCGCACAGTCTAAATAGCGCGCGGCATTATCCTGGCCCTTGTTCTGCGGCATTTTCTTATCAGCGCTGCCTGTATTGATCGATTCGACCAAGAGCTCATGAGCAGCAGCCAATTCGGCCAGCGCCTTGCTGTCGAGCAGGTTGCAACACACGCCGAGATCGATCACCGCGCCAATGACAAAGGGCTTTTTGATCACTCCTCGAGAGACCTTGGTGTCGCCCGCCGCAACGTCCTTAGCGAACTGCAGCGCCCGCTCGGGATTTGATTCCCAAAAATAGATGCCCCGACCCAGCCAATCATAGTCATTCTCACTCGGCTTCAGCTGCGCCTTTCCTGCAAGGACGCGACGTCCGTGAGATTCATCGCAGCCATGAAACCCAAGCACAAAGCCAGAGAGCCGCCGGTACAAATCCCACATAGCAAAAATCAGCCGCCGGATTTCTTGGAAAGCTTACCCTTTGGGGTCACAATTCCCGCTTCTCGCAGCAGGCTTCTAGCGAAGGTCGGATCTTGCCGCAACCGCGTTTTCATGGTGTCAATCCTTGATTTCATAGACGGATCGGACAAGCGCACGGTCGGCCTATCTACGATGCTATGCGTCACCGCGTCCTTTCGTGAGGTTCTGTTTTTCATCTTCTTAAGCATTGTGTTCAATTACCAGCCGGAGCATCGATTACCAGTGATGCGATCGAGGATTCGAAGATTTTCTGGTCCTCTTTGATCGCTAGCCTCAGATGACAGTATAACTCCCAATAGCGTCTCCAGATGTCGTCCGTCTGCGGAAGGTAGTCGATATCGAGGCCGATTCGTTTTACAACTTCCCATCCGAGCGGCTGCCCGTGCGAGGGATACTTTTTGATGTCCATCAACTCTTGCACGACGGCCGTATACGTCACCCCTCGAGGCTTGAGCAAGTTTTCTGCCAGGGTTCGTGCGCGCTCTTTTACACCCAGGAATTTATGCACCGTTGCCGGTTCGAACTTTTCGAACATCATCCGTGCTGCCGGATCAGTTTGGTTGTCCCGCACCTGCTTTTCATAGTAGCCGTGAGCGTCGAGGTAGTGAAGCACCGAATGACGCATCAAACTACCATGTCCATCCATGAGGAAGACTTGCGGATCGATTGTCCCGAGTTCCGACGAATCGCTCATGACGATCCTATCCGCGCCCAGCGCCAACAAAGTTCCGGCGCTTTTGGCGAAGTCGGGAACGATGACACGCAGCATTCCCTGGTCGCCTACTTTCGCCCGCAGTAGCATGACCAGCTTCTCTACCGCGTCAATGTCACCTCCTGGCGTATGCAGCAACAGATCGACCCGCGCGCCCTGCGGCACGTTGTAAAGCATATCGACAAAGCCGGCCGTGTCGTCTCGGCTGATCTCTGTAGCTACGCCAGCCACATAGCACAGCAAATGGGTCTTAGTCTCAGCCTCAACCTCGCGAATCAGCCTCTGCCGTTGATAGCGAAGCGCGTTCATCGCCGTGAACTTCGGTGTTCGTACAGGCGCCGGCTTTGATTTCTTAGTACGTTGATTGGTCATGGCTGTTCTACACCCAAACGATACGACCGTTGCGCACGAGGTAATGACAACGACGCTTGTCATCATGAGCATCGACGCTGGGGGAAAGCGTCAGCCTATCCAGCGATACCAGATCAACGCGCCACGCCGGATACCGCTGCCGATCCGTGTTTAGCATGATGCGATGCCCCGTGCGGCAGGGGCAGTCAAATACGATCCACTTTGGCGGCCCGCCGTCGCACACCAAGACGGCGCCATTGCGCGGCAGGATCGGCGGAACTTCATCGGCCGACGGCACTATACCCACGACGCGCCAACGCCGAAACGGTAGCCATGAGGTCCAGAATAATTTCATGGGGCCGGCCACGTCTGCCCGAGAAACGGCACAATATTTCCCCGGCCCATGAGTCCTTGCGAAGCATGGCAGTAATGCCCGGGCCTCGAAGAGGCGATGTTGGTCGAAATCTCGCGCTCGTGCAACCGCAGCAGGATCTCCGTGGGTTGCGGTTTTGCGCCGTAGCCGATCAGGCGTTCCAGCAACTCGTTGACGGCGGCCGCGGCGACGGCGGTCGTGAAGGCCACCACGGCGGGCTCAAAACCTGCGAGCGCGGGCGCATAGCCTTCGTCCGCCCGCGCGCGGCGTTCTTCCGGAGTCAACACTTCCGCGGCCGCGCGAGCCAAGTCGATCCGATCGCGGCAGACGAGGCACGCGGAGCCCGGACTCAATACCGTCACGCGGCCGTCGATTCCAATGAGTTGCTGATCCTTATCGCTGCTCAACAGCACGCCGACGTCAATGACCGGTGTCAGCAGATAGGTGGCGACGCGCGATAGAACTAAGCGCCCCGCGTTGTCGTCGGTGCACCCAAAGAGAACATCACAGTCCATCATTGCCCGCGCGGCGCTCTCCATATTAATGGTGCTTGTGCGCATCGCGCAGTGAAGATCGGGGGCGATCGCAGTCAGGTGATCTTTCAGTACCTCGACCTTCAAGTCTCCAACGCGTGCCGGCGTCGCGCCGTAAACGCGGGTAACGTTCGAAAGCGATAGCGTGTCGGCATCGACCAACAGCACATGACGAATCCCTAAACGGACGAGCTGTTCCGCTACGCAGGAGCCCGTGCCACCGCAGCCGATAATGCCGACGCGCAAACCGCCGAGAATGTGCTGAATTGCCGGCCCGAAGGCACGCACGTTTCGATCGAAGATCGGTGCAACCGGTTGATGCTGCGCATTGAAGCTCTTGAGCATGCGCCAGGGAGATCCCAAGAGCCAAAATCGATCGATTGGAATGGTTGCTTGGCCCTCAGGTTGTAGGGTTCCCGAGAAGGTCACACCATTGGGGCGTGGCGAGGCAATGACGGTGCCGTAGAACGGACTGCCAGTTCGCAGGCGGAAAAGGTCGGCAATTTCGCTATCGACCTGATGATCGTGCGAGCTCGGCAGCGGGATCCCGTCGTTTCCGGGATGCGTGTGAAACCAAAGCGCCATTGAACCACGCCGTTCCGCTTCACCCAGGGCCGCCACGTAACCCTGCGATGCTATCGACAGGCCATCCGGCTCCCGCCGTAAGTACGCACTCTCGTCCACCCAAACAACGTCTTGGACGAGCACGCGAAAATTCTGATCTGGAGTCTCGACCACGGCGCCGATCAGCACGCCGGCAGTCTCTAGAGGGTGCCGCGCGGCCCGCTCGATGTCGATCGCAACATGCGACGGCATCACCAAAGTTATCATGCCGCCCTCACTGCGGCAGTGACCAGTTCTTTGCGGATGAGCGCAAGATAACTCTCAATTGAATCCAACCCGGATTTCCATTGACCTTGCGCAAAGTGCCGCGACCACCGTTGCCATTGCCGGCCCAGGTGATTTTCCCTCACCTGCGTCGCCGGAATTGCAGCCCCGTCCATGCGCTCAACCGCCGGCGCAAACCACCACATGTCGGGCGGAACATCGGGATATCCTGGCGCGAGGCGCACTAGCAGGTCTGCTGACGGACGATCCAAACCAGGCGGCAGCAGATAATTCGGAATGAGGACGCAGATCATTCCGCCATCGAGGGATACCGCATGGCCCGGGAAGCGTGTCAGGTATTCGGCGTCTATTGACGGCAGCATGGACTTATCGCTCTTTGCCCGGATTGATCTGTGCCGGCGCGGTGAAAAATCGCAGACCATCGTGCATGGTGACTTCGACGTCATTGTCGATTTTTCGATCCGAACCGCCCGGAACCACTTCAAATAAATCGCGATCAGGCCCGATTGGCGGCTTCGGAATCATCCGCAGCTGCTCACCCGTGCGCGTGCGTTCCGAAACCTTGTAGTCGACCCGATCGATCTTGATCTCGTAGGGGCGAAGACCTCGGGCCTCGAATTCTCGAAGTTCCGTCAGTTCCTGACGTTCAAACGCCTCCAAGTCGCGCCGCTGCCTGGCCTCAAACTCCGCTAGTTCGCGGGCTTGGCGCTCTTGGAACGCTCGCATGACATCGTCGTCCTTTCGTTCCTCTTCCGCAGTGCCTTTCTGTTCGTCAGTGCTCATGGGGAGCCTCCTTTGATAGAATGATACCACGATACCACGATACCATGCCACTTGACAACCACTCCGTATTGGTGGCACTATAATGCGGTGAAAGCCACCAAAGCGATGACGATTCGGCTGCTTGCCGAGCAGGCAGAGGCGCTCGAGACTGTTGCAAACGTTGAGCAGCGACCGGTTTCGGATGTAATCCGCGCTGCGATTACGGAGCACATCGAGAGCCGTAAGAGCGACCCCGGATTTCAAAAAGGGTTGAAAGAGCGCCTGCAGCGCGCCCAGAAAATGCTGAATCGCTGAGCGACTGTAGTCGCGAAGTGTTCTTACCCTAAGGGCGCCGGAAAAACGGCTGTCGACATCAGCATTTCGTGACCAAACATTTCAGTTCCGGCTGGGACAACCACTAGAACGTGTTGATTAACTTGCCAAGATTTTGTGAGCCAGTTTCAGGCTCTTGTAAACGTCGAATTTCATTGCACTGAACATGTCAGCAATTCACGTCCAAAAACGTATGTTGTCAGCAATTGATGTCCAAATCCGCCGCCAACTGTTGCGAGCGGCCATTGCAACCTGATGAAATCACGGCAGTGATTCTCGGCGTGGCGCTGCGTTGGACATCAATTGCTGAAGGATTGGACGCAAATTGATGATGTCGACAGCCGGTCTGCAGTGTGCCTTGCTGATCTGAACAACATGCCATTAGCAAACGTCATTGATTCGACAAGTGTCGGCATCCTTTAAACCTGTCATTTCCAACCTTAGTGACGGCGCTGGTTTCGTGTTCACCAAAGCTCTGTAACGTCATAGATTACCTCAAGATACTGCATCGCATGGTTGACAGGGTTGCCACATGAGCATGTCATCGGTCGCGCCCACCAGTTGTACTCTCATTGGTGTCACCACACCGTTTCTGGTCCTTTAAAGCTGTCACCTGCATTTCGGAGGCTTGCGTGCCGAGGAACGCGGACAGATCCCTACTGCGCCTGAGCGTTCGGGTGGGGGAAATCGCGGTCCGTGATTCTCGATTGGTGCGCATCGAGGAGCGCCTCGACGGCGACCGGGTCAAAGTCCAGGATCTCGCGACCGGCGAGTCGAGTGCTGTAGAGCTATCGAGTCTTCGGGGGCGTTCCGCCGTCGCAAACGGCGCATCCATCGACGCCCATCTGGAACTCGTCCGAGCGAGCACCGACGTTACTTGGCAGCGCGCCACAACCCGCGAGCAAGCGCTTGCCGCATTGTTCGAAGGCTCTGGTCCCTGGGGTCAGCGCGCGAGCGATATTGCGAAGACCATCGGCATTACGCGAAGGACCTTGTACCGGTGGCTCGCGCGCTATCGAGATGTCGCCGCGACCTCCTCGCTGGTTCCGTTGACCCGTGGCGTGCAACCCGGCGCGCGACGCCTGGACGCCACACGCGAGACACTCGTCAATAAGATCATCGAGCAGGAGTATCTGTCGCGTTCACGGCCGAGCATCGAGGAGATTGTACGCAAGGTTGAACGACGTTGCGTCGAGCTCAAGTACAAGTCCGTGTCGCGCAACGCGATTCGTGCCCGCATCCGACAACTCGATCCCCGGACTCGCACCCGAAGACGGTATGGGGCGAAGGCTGCGCACGGCAAACACGCGTCCACACCCGGCTCGTTCTTGGTCGAGCACGTCCTACAAAGCGTGCAAATTGATCATGCGTTGGCCGATGTGATCGTCGTCGATGAGCGTGACCGGCTTGCCATCGGGCGACCGTGGCTCACCCTGGCCATCGACGTCTTCTGCCGCGGCGTTCTCGGTTTCTATGTCAGCTTGGATCCCCCGTCGGCCACCTCGATCGGCATGTGCCTCACCCAAGCGTGCCTACCCAAAGAGCCGTGGCTACTGGCGCGCGGTCTCAGCCATCTGCAATGGCCCCTCTGCGGCTTGATGGACGTCCTGCGAGCCGACAATGGCAAAGATTTCCGTGGCGAGCCACTGCGCCGTGGCTGCCGTGAACACCACATCAAGCTCGATTTCCGTCCCATCGCGACACCCCATTTCGGGGGCCATATCGAGCGACTGATTGGCACGATGATGGGGCGCATACACTTGTTGCCGGGTACCACGTTCGCAAACCCGCGCGAACGTAAAGGCTATCCCAGTGAACAAAAGGCGGCGATGACATTAAGCGAGTTCGAGCACTGGCTCTGTGTCGAGATGTCCGAGCGCTATCACCGGGCTACGCATCGCGGCTTGGGGGCAACACCCCTCAGCACCTGGGAGCATGACATGAGCCGCGGCATTTCACTCGAGATTCCCGCCGACCCGAAGCGATTTCGGGTCTCGTTTCTGCCGATGGAGAATCGGATCCTGCAACGAAACGGGCTCCAGCTTTTCAACCTGCGGTATTGGTCCGACGCCCTGCCCACGCTCGTGCGCCAGAATGAGCCGTTGCTGATCCGTTATGACCCCCGCGATCTCAGCAAATTGTATGTCAAGGCGCCCGACCATTCGTATCTCGAAGTACCCTACGCCGATATTCGACTACCGCCCGTATCGGTGTGGGAACTGCGCGCCGCACGCCGCTTCCTGGCGCAGCGCGGCGATAAGCGACGAAACCAGGAGCGTCTGTTCTGGGCGCACGCGGAGTTGCAACGCATCGTCACAAACTCCGTAAATGAAACCAGCCGAGTCCGTCGACAACGGGGACGACGGGACGCGCTCGCGCGCGAGCAGTCCCTGGCTGTCGTACCGACGGTCAATAGCACCACCACGGTCGACTACTCCAAGCCGGCACGCGACCTGCCTACCGAGATCGGGATTCCGAAAAGGCGACCATGACCCTAGATTTGTCCCATTTGCCCACCTCCCTGCGCGAACGCGCCTTCGACAGCAACCAAGATCGTATCCGGCAGGTGAAGGTGGCCAATTGGGTCGGCTACATGCGAGCCAATCGCGCCCTGGAGCGGCTCGACGAGATGATCGAGCAGCCGAGTTGTGCACGGATGCCGTGTCTGCTGCTGTACGGCGAGAGCGGCATGGGCAAGACGATGATCGTCGAGAAATTCGAACGTATGCATCCGCCCCGTCACGATCGCAAAAGCGGCATCGAGTCGCGCCCGGTCATGATCGTCCAGTTTCCTTCGGGGCCCGATGAGCGCCGCTTTTTTGTGCGGATCTTGCATGGCTTAGGCGCTCCGTACAGTGCCTACTGGCGAATCGATGCCCTCGAACGCGCCGCCATGAACGCCCTGGCTCTCGTCCATGTGCAAATCCTGATCGTTGAAGAGTTTCAGCAGCTACTCGCCGGCAGCGCGCGCGAGCAACGGATATCGCTGAACCTCATCAAGTCCATCGCCAATGATCTACGAATTTCCGTTGTCGGCGTCGGCACAGACGAAGCCCGCTATGCGATCGAAGCGGATAAGCAAATCCGGCGCCGCTTCGACCCCTTCTCCCTACCCCGATGGACCGAGACCGAAGACTTTCGCGACTTCGTCAGCGCGTTCGGTAAGATCTTTCCGTTACGCAAAGCCTCAAGCCTCGGCGAGCGGGGCCTGGTGCAGCGTCTGCTACAGGCATCCGAAGGGATCACGGGACCAGTCACTCGACTCTTGTCGCTGGCGGCGGTCGAAGCGATCCGTAGCAGCAGTGAGTGCATTGATGAGGCCGGAATTGATCTGGCAGCCACCCGCTTAGAGAGAGATTTTACGTGAACCGCCCAGTTCCCCTACCCCTCGCACCGCCGCCCTATCGCGCGGAAGCCCTGCATTCCTGGCTACGACGCGTCGCGGCGCCCTATCAAATGACACCAGTGCAATTGCTTCACGCGGTGGGTGTAGACCCGTATGCAGGTCCCGCCTTCTCACGCCCTCGCCTCTCGGTCCAATCCGCCTTGGGGACGGCCGACTTGCGCTACCTGGCGCGCCTCGCGCGATGCGATCCGTCCCGACTGGGCCTGGACGCATCGCGGACCAAGGAATGGTTGTTGGCTTGCGACGATTGGGTAATTGTTTGTCCTCAATGCATTCGTGCGCACCTAAGAACTGGCACTCCCGCTTATGAACGCGCCGTCTGGCGCGTAGCTACCTGTTCCTTTTGTCTACGACATCGTACACCGCTTGTTCGAGCCGACTCGGTTCCCCAAGACGTCGATGACTGCACTCGCATGCTCCCCACGCTCAACGATCTCGAGCAGCTCGTTCTGGCGGAACTCATCGAATTTGAGAGTAGCATCGCCCGCGCCTTCCGTGGAATCGCCCCGCAGCAATTCGCGCAGACTCTGAACGCGATGCAATTCCTGCAGATTCTCGACGATCTGAGCACGTTCGCGGTTGAACTGTGGAACACTGATCGTTACCGAACAACGAGCAGCCTTGATCAACATGCGGGGCTAATGGCGCGCCACTGCCCGCACCTGTTTGGCTACCATCGTCCGAGGCGCGGTACGTTTTCTCGGCCGAAAACGGATCATCTGACTCTGCATCAGATCGCCGATCCGGCGATGCGTAGGGCCGCCCTGTGGCTCGTGATGCAGGTCATTCGACTTCCTCCAACGCCACGTCCCCGTCATGCATTGCGACTAGGTTATTCAGCGCAGGACGAGTTCTTCGGTAATAGACCACACGACGGCTGGGCCTGGTTGGCGAACCAGGCTCAAGCATGGCCAGCATCCTACCGCGCTTACTATTGGGAGGGCTTTGAAGCCGCTGGTGACACCTTTAAAGGTACAAATGACATCAATGAAGGTACAGAATGTCATTAATCAAGGATGCCGACACCCGCCGATGCAGTCGATGATTGCCTCCGGCGGGTTGGATGCTCCAAGACGATGGCGTTCAAGAATCAAGTCTGGCCGATTCGTCGCGAGAGAGTGCAACACAGCCGACAATGTCGTCTTACCTCTTCCATTCTCTGCGTACACGAGAGTTAGGCGTTGAAAGCTATGGCCGGCCGGCGCAACGGAATCGAACTGACCGATGTTACGCAGAAGCCGAAAGGCGCTGATCATGTAACCCCTCCTTGGTAATGGCACTCGTTTGTGGCTTGCCGCAGATCAACAAATAAGACTACTCCTCTTTATAGAGCGTTCGATCCCTCCCGCTCGCGGCCGCCGCTCTCGCCATTTTCCCGACCTCGCCGCGTTGATTTTCTCGGCATACTACAGCGGCATCCGTGTTGACTTCCAGCCACCTGCCTGAGTGATAGCTGCAAGATCGATGTCGAGTTCCGTGAGATCCTGCGTGGCTCCGATTCGCGTGGAATGCCCACTCACTCTATCAACGAGTCGCGCCGGCATCCCAATCCACTGCGCGACGCGCTTGAAGATCGGCGCGATACTTCCAGGATGCAGCGGCCCACCAATCTGGGCTTGACCGATTAACCTGCGAAATACCGCTCCCTCGCCGATCTCCGCATGCGCCAGCCACACCTTGAGCCACCGAACCGTCTCACGCGAGAGGTAGGCCAACCTTCCCTGCCCTTCCGCATCGGTCTTGCCGCGTCGAATCAGCACCTGTCCCGTGCCGTCACGACGGAAATCGAGATCCCCAACCTCCAGGGCCACGAGCTCGCCGCGGCGTGCCATGGTCTCATAGGCTACGCAAAGCATGGCGCGCTCGCGATCCGCGCGAAGGCCTTCGCCGGCATTCCCCTGGTTGGCAGAGGCACTGCTCGCGAAGCAAGAAGCTTACACAGCAGTTTTAATAGTAGATCCACCCGCCCGGCAATGGCGATTGCTCAAGCGAAAAACGCCTACTGGTTTGTATTGGTTGCAGCTACAAATGACGACGTGGCCCCGCAAATACATCGATCATCAATGGATGGATCTGGGCCAGCGTCGGCAGAGTACCGCGTCTTGCCGTTGATCGATATGATGATGTTACGATCGGCTGACTCATTAGATACCGCGGCTCATCACCAAAGGCGGAGACGAACATTGCGCACGCGCGTTAGGCATTACTTACTGCTCCTTATTTTGTCCGGCGCTGCCATCGCCACGGCCCATGCCGCCGCCGAAGCCGCTCCCCCAGATGTTCCGAGGGATCTTAAGCGACTGATTGGCGAATACCGCTCGGCGGATGCCAAGCTGACCATCTACGAAGCAGGCGGGCAGCTGTGCGCGGAAGGCTTTGGGCTGCATCAGGCGCCGCTACAGCGGCTGGCGGCGACGCGCTTCTCAGCCGCGGCGACGTCTCTGCAACCAAGTACTCCCGTGCAGTTCGAATTGGATCGAGACGGCCAAGCCGCGTCGGTGACTGTCGGCACCAGCCGGCTGCAGTTCAAGGACATTGGCCGAGAGGTCGTGCAGCAGATTCGCGCCGGCGTGAGATCGGGCTTTGGCCAGTTGCGCGCGGCGGCTCTGGCCGCGAAGCCGCCTACCGAACCGGCTGCCAAGCGTTCGTTTGAGCTGGTTGATCTGGCAAGTGTCGATTCGACGATCAAATTTGATATCCGCTATGCGAGTTCCAATAACTTCATCGGATTCCCGCTGTATGAACGGGCGGCCGCATACCTGCAACGGCCGGCGGCGGAGGCACTGAGCCGCGTCGAGCGCTCGCTCGCCTCGAAGGGCTATGGGCTGCTGATCCACGACGCCTACCGGCCATGGTTCGTGACGAAGATGTTCTGGGATGCGACGCCCGAATCGGCTCATATATTCGTGGCCGATCCCTCGCAAGGCTCGAGGCATAATCGCGGCTGCGCGGTGGACCTGACGCTCTACGATTTAAAGTCGGGCAACGCCGTTGAAATGACCGGACGCTACGACGAGATGTCACCACGATCCTATGCCGACTACCTCGGCGGCACGAGCCGTCAGCGCTGGTTGCGCGAACTGCTGCGCAGCGAAATGGAGGCGCAGGGGTTTGCGGTGTATCCCGAGGAGTGGTGGCATTTCGATTACAAGGATTGGAGAGATTACGCCATCGGCACGGCCACTTTCACTCAGCTGCGCGCGGCGTCCTAGCGGCGCGCCCGGCGCTTTGATTGGCCTCCCTGTGAACCGGCCTACTTAGCGCTGACCGTGAACTGCTCGATGTGTCCGTCCGGGGTGTACTGGACGATCACGGCGAGCTTCCGATCGGCGAAGGTGATATCGTAATAGCGGATTACCAGACCCCCTCGGCGCACGAGGCGGGTCGGTACAAACTGCTGCGGGTCGCCAAGCGGACTTAGGCTAGAGTGAAAATCGGCGAGCGCCTGAACGGTGAAGTAGCTGCGAGCGTTGGGAGTTAGTCGCGACTCATCGATATGCCCGTTCTGAAGATCCCTGAACAGCCGTGTCGCCTCAGCGTCGGCCGCGACATCCGCCGGGGACGATTGCGCCAGAAGTATCTTCGCGATTTCATCGGCGATCGCCGTAGAAGCGGTGGTCATGTCTTCATTGACCAGCACCACGAGCGCCATGCTCAGATCAGGGTACATCCGATTCTGGGCAGTAAATCCCGTCACTTCGCCTGCGTGCTTCCAGACGCGCCGGCCGGACTCGAGGGCGACTCCAAGGCCCAGGGCATAACCGGTACCAACGCCGGTGGTGAGCCGAACCTCCGTCGTCAGATCCCTATAGGATGCATCAGTTAATAATCGATGATCCATGAGCGCAATGTCCCAGCGCGCAAGATCGGACGCGCTCATCGCAAGCGGACCCGCGGCAAAGAGCCAGCCGCGTCCTGTCTTGGCGGCCGGCCGTGAGGGACCGAGTGCATAGTGTGTGTAGCCGGCTGCATCTCCTGATGGCAGCGGTCCCGCATCAAAGTTGAAAGCACTCTCCAGGCGGAGCGGTTGAAAGATGTGCAACTGCCAGAACGAGAAGAGTGACTGGTGGGCGACTCGCTCTGCAATCAAGCCTGCGATGGTGAAGCCCGTATTGCTGTATTGCCAGGCACTGCCAGGTGTAAAGTCCAGCGGTTGGCGGCCCCAGCGAGCGAGGATCTCCTTTGAGCTCACCGGGTCGAGCATTCCGGGCAGATCGTAGTCCTGCGGCCAGTAATCCCGAACACCGGCAGTGTGCGAAAGTAGTTGGCGGATGCTCACAGCGCCGGCAGGCCCCAGGTCAGGCAGATAGTCACCTGCTGGCTTATCAATAGATAAAGCTCCCCGCTCCTGAAGCATCAGTAGCGCGGCCGCCGTGAATTCCTTACTGATAGATCCGATCGCGTAACGCATCTCTGGCGTCGCACGACGTTGTGGCTCAAGCTGCGCGAGTCCATACGCGCGCGCATACACGATTGCACCGTTACGCACGAGCGCGATTGAACACGATGGCGCACCGGTGCGCGCGAGCACGGTGCTCACCGCCGAATCGACTTGCCTTTCGAAATCAGACCGAGGAGCGTCAGCAGCGAAAACTGGCTCCTCGAATCCTATAAGCGCGATTACGGCAAACAGGCGCGGTAGTCGCCAGTTCAACCAGCTACAGCGCTTGATCGACCCCATGAATGTCTCCCAGTTGGCGGTTTCAATCCACACCCCGCCTTAACCCCACAAAGTCGGTTCCGGTGGGTACATTCGGCTGCCCTGGTAGCGGATGGCATGCGGAACATCGGAGGCTGCGAGCAGTGGCCCGTCGAGGTCAATCACGCTGCAATACTGACCCACAATGAAAGCGGGCGCCATCGAGAGTGAAGACCCCGCCATGCAACCGACCATGAGCTTGAAACCTGCATCCTGCGCAGCGCGCGCCAGGCGCAATGCTTCCGTGAGGCCGCCGGTCTTATCTAGCTTGATGTTTACGTATTGGTACCTGCCATTCAATGACGCCAAGGACTCCGCTGTCTGGCAGGACTCATCCGCACAGAGTGGAATCGGGCTCCTGAACCGCGAAAGCGGATCGTCTTGGTCGGCTGGAAGTGGCTGTTCGATTAACTTGACGCCAAGCTGCGCGAGTTGCGGTGTGAATTCTCGCAGCTGGCTTTCATTCCAGGCTTGATTGGCATCCACGATCAGCTCAGCGTCGGGTCGCCTGCGGCGCACGGCGGTTACTCGGTCGACATCCCCCTCACCGCCGAGCTTCAGCTTTAACAACGAATAATCGCGCGCCGTCCCTGCGGCCTCTGCCATGGCGGCCGGCGAATCCATGCTGAGAGTGTAGGCCGTGAGCAGCGGATGGACGATGGGAAGATTCGCAAGCTCCCACACTCGACGACCGGCACGCTTGGCTTCCAGATCCCAGAGCGCACAGTCGATCGCATTGCGTGCACCACCTGCCGGCAGCAACTGCTGAAGGTCGGACCGGGAAATGCCTTCTTCCAACCTCTTCTTGACGGCGTTCAATTGCGCCAGCAGCGAATCAATGGTCTCGCCATGGTAGAACACTTCCAGGCCCTCCCCCCGCCCTATGAAAGGCCCGTCGCTCAGCTCCACCCACACGGTTTCAGCGACTTTCTGAACGCGATAGGAAATCCGGAACGTGGAGGCAAATGGCCAGTCCACCTGTCGAAAGCTAACGTGCATCGAGCGTCTCCAAAGCATCCACGAGCGGATCGACGCCCGTGCGAATGGGATCAACACAAGGAAGGTTGAGGGCTCGCGAGGTCTCCTTGATCGCCCTCGCGGCATCGTCATTCTTCAGTGAAGAGGTGTTGAGCGCCACGCCGATAAATCGCACATCGGGATTTGTCAGCCGCGCGGCCATGAGATATGGCGGCATGGCCTCAGCTGCCGACACAACCGGCATATTTGGAAAACCGTTCAACGTCTTCCGTATCGGGTCATGGCAAAGCACGAGCGCGTCCGGCTGCGAACCGTGCAACAGGCCCAGAGTCACGCCCGCATAGGCCGGGTGAAAGAGCGACCCCTGCCCCTCGATGACGTCCCAATGTTCGGGCGCATTGGCCGGAGACAAAGCCTCAGCAGTACCTGAAATAAAGTCGGCAATTACGGCATCAATCGCGATTCCGCTACCGGAAATGAGAATGCCCGTCTGGCCGGTTGCGCGGAAATCGGCCTTATGGCCCCGCGCCCGCATAGCCTTCGTAATCGCCAGCGCCGTATATTTCTTTCCAACCGCACAGTCGGTCCCCACCGTCAGCAAGCGTCGACCTGACCTGGGCTGTCCAGTGGCGACTGCAAACCGCGTGGTGCTATATCGGACATCATGTATTTGCCGGCCATGGGCTTTGGCACAGGCAACAATTTCCGAGATGTCATTCAGGCGCTGATGCAAGCCGGCAGCCAGATCGAGCCCCTCCTGCAGCGCCTGCAGTAGGCTGTGATGCCAACTCAGGGGCAGCTGCCCCCCGGGAGGCGCGATCCCGATCACGAGTGTCTTCGCGCCCGCGGCAACCGCCTGCCGCGGTGAAAGCTGCGCAAGGCCCAAGTCCACCGCCTTGTCGTTGAAACGAAGCTGACCAATACAGGCCTCGGGCGCCCAGTCCCGTAATCCGAATGCAGTCTTGGCATTCAGAGGATTTTCCGTATCGCCAATCATTAGCAGATAAGGCTTTTCTATAGTGAGTATAGGCATGAGCGGCATAACTTTATCCCATGGATTGCCAGAATGGCGCATACGTAAATGACGGACGCGAAATGCGAGATCACGCTGCCCACCTCGCGTCTGAGTCATGGCACGAGTTGCTCCAGTCTGATTTTCGCGTCAAGGTTCAGTGGATCTTTCTCGAGGGCCTTCTTGTAACTGTCGACAGCGAGCTGCTTCTGTCCGGAAAACCGGTAGGCATCGGCCAAGCTCGTGAGCGCACCGCTCGAGTCGGGATAGATCTGGACGTCAAGCTTGAGCAGGGTGATGGCTTCCGGAAAATGGCCGTCGTCGACCAACCCTTCAGCCCAATGCTCAATCGCACTTTCCTCGAGCCGGAAGTCGCCATCCCTTTCTCTGATGGCCGCGTACACCTCCCCTGCGTTTGCAAAACCCTGGTGCCCAACTTCCGCGCGAAAGTCGTCAAATGAGGGTGCTGTATTCGAAGGCCGGCGATAGTTCACCGACATAAAATGAGTGGGTACTCCATTCGCCGCAGGATCGTTCTTCAGGAATCGAAGCGCGGCCTGCTCACCTTTCAAATGCGCGTCGAGGAACATCAACGTATAACGAGCGACCCACGCGTATCCGGTGACACCGTCCGCGCGTCCATAATCCGCTACTTGATGCAACGGCAGCATCGGATCATTGAACATCCTCCAGGTGATCTCGTTTCTCTGATACATCGAGCTAAATTCTTGGTGTGTAAGTCCGAGCATTCGCACCGCCACCAGCTCCCCGTGAGTCCAGGAATTGAGCACACTCGGACCTTGTCGGTCCGGCACGGGAATCAGACGTTCATAGTCCTCCAGCGAGAAATTTCCCTGCTCAAAATAAAGCAGCGGCACTGACATTTGGTCCGGATGCACGTCTCCCGCTTGCTTGACGAGCCCAGGGAAATAACGTAGCGCCCCATCGAGCGCCACCAATGCACTGATGCGTCTGTCCCTCGCCGCGGCGAATAGGCCAGTAATGCCGCCCCAGCTAAAGCCCACGACTGCCACATGCTTATCGTCCGCGTTGGCGAGCTTGCTCGCATAGCCGACGAGGAAAGAAATGTCCCGTGCTTGTGTATTAGCCCCCGCCAGATCCCCAGTCATGTGCCGCGACAGCGAACCTAGGTTTGGACTTGCAACCACGATATAGCCGTAGCTCGCCAGGTATTCGCAGAGATCGGCATTCTCCCAAGCCATCGGAATATCAGACCAACTCGGTGTGTAGATAACCACGGGAAATCGCCCCGGGGCTTCTCTTGCGTTCCGCCGAGCCCATAATCGATCGTCGAGGCTCCCTTCCATGCTCGATATCCATTCCTGGGCCGTTGTTGCGAGTTTTTGTCTTCTGAAACCCTCTTCGGTCATCGCGAGCATCGCGTAATCGCGGACGGTCATTGGCGGGTCCGCGCTGCGCTCCGCTGGATACCAAACGATCGTCTGCATGGGTCGCGCAGCTTCCCGTTGATTCGTTCGGCCGAGATCATCGGTCGCATACCCGTAGGTCCGACTCCTGTCAAATTGCTCGATGACTCTTACTCCGACGGCATAAGGCCCCGGCCTCTCCATGAATTTGAACGTGTTGACGCCATCAGGAGCCCCAAAGGTAGCTGGAGCATAGACACCAACGATAGCTGAAAGCACGGCCACGGCAGCTCGTCGCCGTCGCATTCGTTGAAATCGATCCACGTCGTCACTCCTACTTGGTTCGTCAAATGAGCGGGTCGATTGCTGCAATGATCAAAGACCGAGGTACCGTTGCGACGATTGTTCTCGATGATTGGCTTCACAGCGCGATTGAATTGCCGTTCTCAATCGCCTTATCCCGATAAGTTACCCGCACGTTTGAGATAAAGGCTTCACGATCCAACCCAGGCCATATACGAATGTAAGATCGCAACGGCACCTCCATATCAAAACTTCCTGGAGAGGGAGATGCCAACCGTGCGCGGCTGAATGTAGTAATAGCTGTAGGGTATGATGTTTGCCAGTCCGCCAGATATCAGGCCGCGCCGGTCGGCCGCGTTGTTCACGTACAGGGTTGTGGTCCACGGTTCAAATTTGACGCCTGCGAGAACATCGACCCTCGCATACGGGGGCAAGTACTGTCGCTGCGGACTGGCAGAGGAGAAAACGTCCTCGCGGCCGCCTATGTAATTTACCGAACCTCCCATGAACCCCGTCGCAGCGCCCGAAAGACGGAATTCCTCGTTGGCGGAGATGTATCCGGAAATGCGGGGACTCTGCGGCAGCCGATCGCCGGGGAATCCAAAAACGACCCCGTCTACACCGGCGTTGGGTATGGCCTTCGTTAGCACGGCTTCATTCCAGGCGATCCAACCGGCGAGGGTGAGGCCGGCGACCGGCTTGCTCGTTATCGAGAGTTCAACGCCCTCGCTCTTTGCCGCGCTGCCATTGCCGGTGTAGGTGATCTGGGTTGCTGGGTTCACCAATCCAAGTTGGATGTTCTTCCAATCGATGTAGTACACCGATGCATCGACCGACAAGGTGTCGCCAAGGAAACTGGCCTTGGTTCCGATCTCATAGTCAAAGGTCTTGTCCGGAGCAAAGGCTGACGGATTCCCGGGGCTCGGGATGTTGGGTCCACCAGGCCGATAACCGGATGCCAAACGTGCGTACACCATCCAATCGGGCGTGATTTTGAATCGAGGGGTCGCCAGGTATGTAAAGGCAGTATTGCTCGAGTTTGCGGCCGGTTCGAGGAACGGCGACGGAACACCGAATGCCAACGGGACGAAGGGACCGGTGAATATGACCGGGGCGTTGCGTACGATTATGTGACTCTCGCGCCCACCCAGCTGAATGTCGAACTGACTGGTAAAATGGTAGGTTAAGTCTGCGAACGCCGCATATTCCTCGTACGTGGACGGAACACTATCGTACCCCAACTCTCCAGCGACGGCTCCGGTTGTGGGATTCGTAGTAAGCAGGGACTGCGAAAATGGCACGTTTTCGTGATCGTAATATCCCCCGAACAGGAGCTCGAGTTTTTCACCAAGCGGGGCTGCTAGACGCAGCTCCTCAGTAACCCGAGACGCATCGCTCATGTTGTGCGTGTTCTCGCCCACCACTCCAAACACGGCCTGGCTCAATCCGCCCAAAGCCGAAGTGAAATCAAAACTGTCGTGAAGTGAATCGACGTTGTAGCCCGTGACCGAAGTCAGATGAACTTTCCCCAACTGATCATCAAGCGTCAGGCCGTAAGCCTGCGCTCCTCTCTGGTACCCGCCGACGCCCGCCACATAGGCTTGCTGGAGGTGGGCCGGCGCGGCGGGTGTAACGCTCGAATAGAGGGGAAAGGCGCTCACGGGAGCACCGGTGACATCGTTGGTTCCCTCGCCGCGGATCTCCTGATAAAGCGCAAACAGCCTGAGCGAAAATGAATCCGACGGTCGCCACAAAGCGGAAATAAGCCCGCCGTCTGCATACGCGACATTGATGCCATCGATGTGCAGGACGGGATTGTCGATATAGCCCGGGTCGCGGCGGGTGAATCCGCTGATGCGCACGGCTAAATCACTAGTGAGCGGCAAGTTCACCGACGCGCGGAACGTGTATCCGAGCTCCGCACCGTTGTAGACGCTGCTCGTGCTTGCTTGCACCTCACCGCGGATCCGATCCGTCGTCGGTTCGGCGGTGACGTAATTTACCAACCCTCCCAAGCTGCTCGCACCGTACAAGGTGCCCTGCGGACCGCGCAGCACCTCGATGCGCGCGAGCTCGCTCGGCTCGAAATCGGGTACGATGAACAACGTGGTCGCCCCGAATGGTATGCCGTCGATCATGACAGCGACAGTGGGAGTTGAGGCAGCGCTTCCCGTGGTGATGCCGCGAATGGTGACGAGCTGAGAGGACTGCACGCTGTTCGCGATGGTCAGGCCGGGAACTTGGCTGGAGTAATCCGCGAGGTGCACCTCATTGGTCTCGACCAGCGGAGTTGCACTGAGCACCGACACCGGCACCGGAGTGTCCTGAAGGCGTTCGTTGCGCTTCTCCGCCGTCACGATGATTTCGGAAATTTCCTGCCCGGACTTGGCGGTGGTCTGGCTTTGAGACTTGCCCTCAAGTGGTGGCGGAACTGCATTCTGCGCCGCCACGCTACTGTCAGCGTTCTGTGCCGCGCCGAAGGTCGGCGCGAGCCCGCATAGGAGCACTACCACCCAGAGCGGAGTGAGTTTCGTTGTACCCCTTCGCACAAATGAGACCAACCTAGGGGAACTCTCCGTTGACGAATCCCCTGGGATATCCGCAGCAGAGGCCATACGCCGTACTGCACACAGACAAGCAATTCCGCAGATTATTCTTGAAGATTTCACCGTCCGCCCTCCCTATCCATATGACTTATGACGCAACCAATAGTCCAAACCCTCCCCCAGTCAACAACTGCGGCGCTCCGACTGCTTTAGATCCCCCTGGGATAGGTCGCGGCTTTTGTAACGCCAACTTCAACGAGACGTAGCATGCTTTATCTCGCATTTCGCACATAGTAAAAAGCATCTGACCATCCCCTGCAACGCACGAGTTTTCACTTAACTGGCGGCGACTTACGGTGAAAACTCTCGTTACACATTGTCATTTAGACACAGCCTGAACCAATACTCGTGTGTCGCGGCGTTGCGTGGGGCCCGACGTCCCCGCATTTGAGTAGCGAGCGGCTTTTAGAGTCTAAGCCTCCTGCGGAGGTTGGACGTGAAGAAGCGATTCAGCGGAGTGCCTCGCCCCGGCCCACGTTGCCGTTCTCCGAGACTTCGACAACGATCGAATCGAAGGCCTCCCAGACCTTGCCTGTGATACGGGAAAGGCCGGATCGCGGGCGAGCGCTCGATGTGGACACCGATCTTCATGTTGGATATTCGCGGCACAGCCTATCGACGATCGGGCCCACGCCGTCAATTAGCGGGTCCACGCAATTCCCGGTCGATGGCGAGGGCTGTGTATTTTTTTCCGCACGCGCAGTCGGTGCCGACGGTCAGCAACCGACGTCCCACACGTTTGCGCCCCGTGCCCACCGGCATGCCGGCGGGCGGCACACGCACGTCGATGAGCCGTGCACCGCTCTTCGCGACCGCGTCGGCGAGGCCGGGCAGCACGCCGAGACGCAGGTGCAATCCGGCGACGATGTCGATTCCCGCGAGTGCGGGCTCGCGCAGCGAGGCAACCCAACTCGCCGGTATTTGGCCGCCGACCGCCGCAGAGCCGACGATTAGGGTGCGAGCGCCCTTTGCTCTCGCCGTTGCGATCGACAGCCCGCATCGATGCGGCATCCCGGAAGGCGCAGTTGCCCGAGGCAACTTTCACGGCGTCACTGTACGAGGCCGAGGCCGGTCTTGCCTCGTGTAACTCATCGATGATATCACCCAGAAACACGACAAACGGCAACTCGAACGGGATCATCGATGCACTCACGATTGCTCCCATATATTTCTTTCGCGATGCCGGCTGCACAACGACTCTTGATGTCCAGCCCACTTTCAACGAGTCAGATTTAATCGCAACTTCAAGCCTCGGCTCAGCGAGAAGCCCCCCGATGGAGGCCCGGTGCCGCTGAAACCCGGTGAAGTGGAGGCCGAATTCAGCGATAAAATCTGGAGGCACAAAGCCGATGGCTATGCAGGGGCGTGCCGTTGCAATAACATCGCCGGTAGATCTACGGGAGTTTCCTTGATGGTAAGAGCAACCAGGAAAGTGGCAAAAGTCGACCGCCTCGACCTCCGCATTTTGACGGAACTCGCGGCGCGAGGCCGCCAGACCATAACGGAATTGTCTAAAAGTGTAGGCCTTTCGTATAGCCCATGCGCCGCGCGGCTTGAGCGGCTCGAGGCAGACGGGATAATCGTCGGCTATCAAGGCGACATTGACCTGGAGCGCCTCGCAGATCTCAGCCTCTATTATGTGACCGTGGCCGCCAAACCATGGTCTTTAGCACTTGCCCGGAAACTTGAAGCATTAATGCTCGAGAGTCCTTACATAGTGGCCGCCGACCACCTGTTCGGATCGATCGACTATTTGTTGCGCGTGTATGCTCGCAGCACCCAACACTATCATGAAATCATGGCTCCTTTTGTTGAGCTTCAGGTCGACTACGAGACGTGGCCTGTCTCGCGTTGCGTGATGCGGCACCAGATACATCGGCTGGTCGGCGAAATCACGCGCGATCAACAATAGCGAGCACGAACTTCGTACGGCTGATCGAGGTTGCGAATCGTAGATCGCGAAACGCTGAACGCCGGCCAGAGGTTTGAAGATCCGAGGCCTACGTGCGAGCGCAGGCAGCGCTTTTTAACTGCGCTCCGCTTTTGAGGGCCCGGACTCTGGACAGAACCAAAGCCCCTCTGCTGGTGAGCGATCCGTCGGTGAGCCAGGCACATGCACCGCTGATCGTAAAGTGCTTGGAACTACATAGGTGACGCTCATGCTTGAATTGCGATCTCTGACTTGGATGCTGCTGCTTGTGCTCGCACCTTTCGACATGCGAGCGGCGCCGCTTGCCGAATTCACGATGGCGCAGGTGCTCCACTATCCCTACACCAGCCAGCTCGCGGCGGCGGAGCAGGGCGATGTGATTGCGTGGGTACGCAGTCTCGATGGGGTGCGCAACATTTGGGTAGCGCGCGGCCCCGTCTATGCCCCGCTGCAGATTACACAGTACACGGAGGACGACGGACAGGAGATCACCCAACTTACTTTCTCCCCGGATGGCACGCGCCTGGTTTTCGTGCGCGGGGGCGATCACGATGCCAATTGGCCGGCGGAGGGTAATCTGCAGCCCGACCCGGCATCCTCGCCGGAGCAACCGGAAACAGCCATTTGGAGCGTGCCGCTGAGCGGCGGACCGCCGCAGAAAATCGACGAGGGTGACGAGCCCACGATCTCCGCGCGCGGCCAGCTGGCCTACACCAAGGATCACCACGTCTGGACCGCGCCCATCGGCGAGGGCAAGCCCGAGCGGCTGTTCTTTGATCGGGGCAAGAATAGTGATCTGCACTGGTCTCCGGACGGTAGTCGACTCGCGTTCGTCTCATACCGCGGCGACCATTCGTTCATCGGCATTTTTACCGCCAAGAATGCGCCGCTGGTCTATCTTGCCCCCTCTACCGATCGGGATGGCTCGCCTCGCTGGTCGCCGGATGGTGCGCAAGTCGCCTTCGTGCGCCAGGCCGGGGTTGGCGGTGCACCGGATCCCATGCTTACGCAAGTGCCGCATCCCTGGTCGCTCTGGGTGGCGCCGGCCAGCGGCGGCTCGGGACATCTGGTGTGGCAGAGTCCGGACACGCTCGCGGGCTCCTATCCCGACGTTGAGGGAGAAGTCAATTTGCACTGGGGGGCGAGAGATCGTCTGGTCTTTTTGGCGTACCTCGATGACTGGCCTCACCTCTACTCGGTGCCGGCGTCGGGCGGCACGCCGATCCTGCTGACGCCGGGCGCATTCATGGTCGAGCATGTCGCCGAAAGTCGCGACCGGCGTTTCATGATCTACGATGCGAACACCGGCAGCACTACGGGAGACGATGATCGACGGCACCTTTTCCGGGTCCCCGTGGATCGCGCGGAATCGGTTGCGCTCACAACGGGTGACACGCTCGAGTGGGCGCCCGTCGGCGCCGCGGCAGACCGGGTGGCGTTCGTTGCGGCCGGCGCGAGGCGCCCGCCGTCGATTGGAATCGTGGAGCTCAACGGTTCGCACCGCGCCGAGTTGGCGGCGGGGGCACTGCCGGCGGATTTTCCGATGGCGCGGCTCGTCGTGCCGAAGGGCGTCATATTCCAAGCGGCCGACGGCACCCGGGTGTACGGTCAGCTGTTCGAGAATGGGGAGGCGAGATCCGCCGCTCCGAAACCTGCCATCATCTTCGTGCACGGAGGGCCTCCGCGACAGATGCTGTTGGGTTGGCACTACATGGAGTACTACAGCAACGCTTACGCCGTGAATCAGTACCTGGCGGCGCATGGTTTTGTGGTGCTGTCGGTGAACTACAGGCTCGGCATCGGCTATGGCCGCGCCTTCCACCAGCCTGACCATGCAGGCTACGCCGGAGCAGCCGAATATCAGGATGTCGTGGCGGGCGCGCATTTTCTGCAGACCCTTCCGAGTGTCGATGGGACGCGCATCGGCATCTGGGGCGGCTCGTACGGCGGTTACCTCACGGCGCTTGCACTCGCTCGCAATTCAGATCTGTTCAAAGCGGGAGTCGATTTGCACGGCGTGCACGACTGGTCGCTGGCGATGGGAGATTTCGCCGGCAAGGCAGTGGCGCGCTACGAGAAGGGCGATCGCGAGAAGGCAATGGAGGTCGCCTGGAATTCATCGCCCGACGCCGCCATCGACGGCTGGAAGTCGCCCGTGCTTCTCATCCAAGGCGATGACGATCGCAATGTGCCGTTTCAGCAGACGGTGGATCTCGCGCGCCGACTTGCGGCGCGGAATCTCCCGTTCGAGGAAATGGTGATTCCTAACGAGATTCACGGCTTTCTGCGTCACGCGACCTGGTTTCGTGTCGATGAGGCTACTGCCAGATTCTTAGCCCGCATTTTGAGCGTTGGCGCGGATTAACTTAAGTCGCGGCCGTGTGAGTTTTCCTTAAAGCTGTCATTTTTCATCTCAAGAATGAACGTGGAACGATGTTGGAGTAGAACGCGCTTTTTGGTAGTAGCACCCGGAATGGACCGCTCTCCTACTCGACCGGCACCTTCACTGTTGAAATGCTCTTGCCCTCGAGCGGAACCACGGGTAGGACGATGCGCGATTGCATTTTTGGCGTCGAATAAATCTTTTGGGTGGCGGACTGGAAATCGCTCCACTTGGCGGTATAGATGCTAGGAGTAAAAGTTTGCGGGTTGCGGTCAATCAGGGGGAACCAACTGGACTGCACTTGCACCATGATGCGATGCCCAATGCGGAAGACGTGGTCTCGATCCCGTAGCGGAAAGTCCCATTTGATCGGTTGGTTCGGGACCAGCGCTCGCGGATGTTCGAAGCTCGCTAGGTAACGTCCGCGGCGAATCTCCATAGCGATTGGCAATTGATAACCGTTCTGAGTCTCGGCAAACTTTCCAGGCGCCGGCCCGCTTTTGGAATCCCACGGCTGCTCTTGCGCGAGCTCCGGAAAGACGTCGATGAGTTTTACGACGAAGTCACTATCCGTACCTGAGCTCGACGCATGGAGTTCCGCCGACACTTGCCCAGCGATGGTGAGATCTTCGGTCAACGGTGCGCTCAGATAGGTCAGCACGTCGGGCCGGTGATCGACGAAGCGTTGATCGTCCGATTCCCAGGTCGGCCAATCGCCGGCCGGATAGGTTGGCGAGATGGGCCGCTGTCGATATGGCACAGGGTTGGCAGGATCGGAAATATACTCTCGGTGGCCGTCACGCTCTTTGGCGCTTGGCGGATCAAAACTCAAGCTGCCATCCGAGTGGAAATACAGGCTGATGGGTTTCGATGGCGGCGGCCACTGTCCATACGTCTGCCACGTATTAGTTCCCGTCTGAAAGATCGTCGCGCTCCAGTTAGGCTTCGCTCCCTTATCGTGCAACCAATAAGCAAAGAATGGAGCCTCAATGATTTGCCGAAACGCTTGGGACGTATCCTGACCGAGAGGGATGGGTCCTAGAGTCGAGACGCTGCTCCGACGCCACGAGCCGTGATACCACGGCCCTGCCACTATCAAATTCGTGTGTCCTGGATCGTCCTCAGCCGCGTGGCGGAAGATCTGCCACGGGCCCCACGGATCCTCTTGGTCCCAGAAACCCGCCACATTCAAATTGGGCACCGACGATCGGTGCAGCCCTTGAATCCAAGCTTGCTGCTTCCAGAAGTCGTCGTAGTCCGGGTGTGCAACTGTCTCGTTCCAGTTGCGCACCTTCTCGTGTAGGTATTTATCGTTCAGTGTCGAAAGTGGCCCTGCAGCCAAATACCACTCGTACGTGTCCCACCGATCAAATTCGAAATGGGTGTTAGCATTCTTGTCAGCCTCCTCAAGGACTGCGTACTCAAAGCTGTAGCTGAGTCTCAGCGCTCCGTACCGGTGATCGTCATCATTCATCCACTCATCAACCGGCGAGGCTTGCTCACTCACCGCCTTCAGGGCGGGATGAGGATCGAGCAGAGTCGCCGCGGCAGTGTATCCGTCATACGAAACGCCATAGACACCCACGCGGCCGTTGCTCTCCGGTACGTGCTTAACCAGCCAGTCAACCGTGTCCCAACCATCGCGAGTCTCGATGGTTCCCTTGCCGGGCTCTAATTTGAAGTCTTTGGCCAAGGTAAAGACCCCCTCAGACTCAAAGCGCCCGCGAATGTTTTGCACTACGAGGATGTAGCCATCAGCCGCTAGCGCAGTCAGGTTCTTGGGAATTTCCGCATAGGGCGCCTCCGGAACCCCGTAAGGGGTCCGCCGAAGCAAGATTGGGAGGGGCTTCCGCGCATCCAGCGGTACCATGATCACCGTCTGCAAGCGAATACCGTCCCGCATCGGAACCATTTCACTACGATAGCTGTAAAGCGGCCGTGGGCTGGGCTTCGCCGAGGTATTCGACGGTGACTGCCCCGCGATAGGGGTACTCATACAGATCATCAGCCCCACTTGAATTGACCGGATGAATTTTGACATTAAGACATCCCCTCGCAACCGCCCCATCAGAATGCCGCTTAACAGCAGGATCATAGGCCGAGGTCAATTCCGACTCCTATTGTTCTCGGCTGCATGATGTTGAAGTTAACCTGTTGTGAGCCGGTGGCGTTGCTCTCAACGGTCGCTGCCTGTTCACTAGAAACTTCGACGACAAACAGCGTGCGCTTGATTAATTCGAGCCCGGTGGCGCCAGAACACATAAGCGGGCACGCCTAGCGACACGATGCCGAGACCAATTCCCGCACGAAGCGGCTGTGTTGCGATCGTGTTCGCAACCAGACCTGCCGCCGCCACAATGAAGACAAGGGGCGTCAGCGGATACCCGGGAACGCGGTAGGTGCGCACAGCATTCGGTTCACGACTGCGGTAAACGAATAGGCTAGACGCGGCTAACGCGTAGAAAATCCAGCCGATGAACACCACGAACGTAAGAAGCTGCTCGAACGATCCAATCGCGGCAAGCAAAGCCGACCACGATCCTGCAACGCCAATGGCGAACGCGGGAGTGCCGTAAGTCGGGTGTATCCGCGCGAGCGACTGGAAAAATAATCCGTCCCCGGCCATTGCGTAATACACCCGTGGAGCAGTGAGCATAATCGCATTTGCGGCGCTGAACATGGACACTAGGATCACGATGCCCACGATCTTGCCGGCGCCGCTGCCGATCACGACCGCCAGTGCCGAAGCAGCGACGCGTGTCGAATCGACAACGCCAGCCGCGCCCAGTGCAATAATATACCCGGCATTTGCAAGCACATAGATCACGATCAAGGTGATCGTGCCAACGAGGAACGCGAGCGGGAAGGTACGCTGAGGATTAATGGTTTCACCGGCGCTGAAGGTCACGTATTGCCAACCTTCATAGGCCCACAGCACGCTGATCATCGCCGCCCCTACCCCAGACAAGCCAGCAACCCTATGGGCATCGCCTGCCTCCCCTCCGAAGAGAGGGTGTGTGCCGTACCTCCACAGGAGTATGCCGAGGGCGACGATGACGGTCACCTTAAACGCCGTCGTGATATTCGTAAGGTCTGCGCTTTGACGCGTGCCGCGAATATTCACGACTGTAACGGACAGGATAACGAGGACCGCTACGCCTTTTGCAACCCAGGGCGAGAGCGGGAGAAATTCCCCGACGTAGTTGGCAAATGCAACCGCCAGCGTGGCAAGGGTGCCCGCGCTGATGATGAGGAAGAACGTCCAGCCGAACAAGAATGCCGGCAGCGCTCCGAAGCAGTCGCGAATATAAACGTAGAGTCCGCCTGCGCGCGGACGCGTGGCGCTCAGTTCCCCGTATGTCAATGCGCCCAGCAGAGACAGCACACCGCCAGCGAGCCACACAATCGCTGCCAGCGGAACTGAGTTCCCGACAGACTTGAGGACAGTTCCGGGAACAAGAAAAATGCCAGACCCTATGACAGTGCCGATAATCATAAGCACAAGATCCCGCAGGCCGAGTACTCGTTTCAGTTGGGAGGCAGGCTCGTTCAAGGGCTTAGCCCCAGACAGTGGATTTGAATGCGGACACGCAGTTCCCGTCGTAATCGAGGTAAGCGCATCTGGCCGGCGCATTCCTCCGGGCGCCACTTCACCATGACGAGCCCCGTCTTTGCGTAGATGGCGTCGACCGTGTCCCCAAGAAATACAACGTAAGGCGTCTCGAACTGAATAATCGTGATGCTCACACAACTCCTCTGCTTAACATTTCCGCTTTGCCAACTCGATAGCGGGACTCGCCCCGCTGCCGGTGCATTAGACCGCGGCGCTCGATCTCTAGCTATGGGAAGACTTGGCAATTTGATCGAGCGCCCAGTAGGATTTCGCGAATCCAGTACGATTTTCAGGGGTAATCACTGCAACACAACCCGAAAAGGTAAATCTTATGGGAAAGCTCTCCACCAAGAGTATGGGTCGACGCCGAATGAAGATCGACCGTCTCGATATGAAAATTCTAACTACGCTTGCTGAGCAGAGCCGTCAAACCATAACGGAAGTCGCGAGGAACGTTGGCCTGTCGGCGAGTCCTTGCACGGAGCGTCTGGAGCGCGGCAAGCTGATCATACCGATATCGATATGGAACAACTGGGCGATCTAAGTTTGTATCACGTGACCATCGCGGGAAAGCCCAATACGCCTGAGCTGGCCAGAAGGCCTGAGGCGTTGATCATTCAGAACCCATTCATCGTCTCTGCGGACACTGTATTCGGTTCCCGCTGTATTCGATTCGCTCGATTACGAGACTTGGCCGGTGTCGAGTCGCATCGTCCGCGCTCAGTCTCGGCGGTCACCGCAAGCATCGGACTCATCTTCGAACGTCAATTGCTGATGTCCTAGCTCATGTCGGCAGGACGTTCGGTCCTTGAACCATTGACAATGGATGTGTCGTGCCGATACTCTTCCGTCGCGCTGATTTGTTCTGCTTGCGGGCGCGTTATAAATTCGCTAAAACGAAGTGGCCGACATTCCTGTTGGCCGGTCCCGCAAGCTCCCCATTGGCGCCTTTGCTTTTACTTAAGGTGCCACATGCCGGATATTAAAGTCTTAAAATTTGGCAGCTCCGTGCTGCGCTCTCCCCGCGATTTGCACATGGCCGTGGACGAGATTTACCGCCGTTGGCGGTGCGGCCGTCGGATTCTCGCCGTGGTGTCCGCCTTCGAGGGCATCACGGATGAGCTGATAGCCGAGGTGGTGGACGTGTTGGGAGCGGACTGCCCCGAGGCCACCGCCGCTTATATTGCTGCTGGCGAGCAGAAGACGGCTGCGCTGCTGTCGGGATCCTTGCAAAACTCCGGTATCCCCTCGCGGATCATAGATCCCCGCGAGATTGGGCTCATTGCCGAGGGCTCCTTCTCGGAGAGCACGCCGGTGCGAGTGGACGTCGACGCGCTCGATCAACTGTGGAGTGCGTACCCCGTCTTAGTTCTACCCGGTTTTTACGGGATCGATTCGGAAGGTCGCATTGCGCTTTTCGGTCGTGGCGGTTCGGATCTCTCCGCGCTCTTCTTGGCCGCGGCGCTGGGTGCCGAGTGCAGATTAGGCAAAGACGTGATGGGCGTGTACGACACCGACCCCGCGAGTAGTACATTGGCTCACCGATTCTCGGCACTGTCTTGGGAAAAAGCCATCCAAGTGGCAGGACCGCTGATTCAATCGAAGGCGCTGCGCTATGCGCAAAGCCGCGCGCTGACTTTCGAGGTCGGGCGGCCGAACGAGGCGGCCTGTACTAGAGTGGGTCACACTCACGATGAGTGGGCACCGCGCGCGACACCTTCAAGACCGATCGGCGTCGCACTCGTTGGCTGCGGCGTGGTTGGCCGCGGCGTGTATGAAGCGGTTAGGCGCTACAGGCAAGCATTCGAGCTTCATCACGTGGTGGTGCGCGAGGCCGAGCGATATGTCGGCATCGACCACGTCACGACGGACCCGGCAGTGGTATTTGACGCCAACGTTAATGTAGTCATCATCTGCACCACGGCTAACACTCTCGCCTATCCCCTGATTGCGGCGGCCCTCAATGCCGGTAAGTTCGTCATCACGGCGAACAAAGCTACAGTGGCGGCGCACGGGTCGGTGCTCGCCAGTCATACCCGCGGTGAAGGTCGGCGGCTCTGGTACTCCGCCGCCGTCGGAGGCGCGTTGCCGGCGCTCGAAACGCTGGCGACGCTAGCGTCACCGGTGCGGGAGATTCGCGGCATCATCAATGGTACCTGCGGGGTGGTGTTGGACGAATGGGCTGCAGGTAAGACGCGCCACGACGCGGTCGCTACGGCGCAAGCGGCGGGTTTTGCAGAAGCCAACCCCACCCGCGATCTGTCAGGGCGCGACTCGGCCGACAAGCTCGTCCTCATGACGGAGGCCGCGTTTGGGCACTGGCTCGCGCCCGACGACATTCCGACCCGCGGTATTGACACGATCACCGGCGATCCGAATGGCTATAAGTTGATCGCGCGCGCGAAACGCACGCCGCATGGTATTTCCGCATCCGTTGCGCCAGAGTCCCCGCCACCGCGCAGTTTTCTGGGGCAAACACGCGGGCCGGCGAACCGCCTGGAGATAGAACTCGAAGGCGGAGAGTTGATCAGACTCCAAGGCCAAGGCGCCGGACGCTGGCCGACGACGGTCTCCGTAATGGGCGATTTGCCTGAGGTGGCCCGCCACATTGAAGGCACACGCTAGGTATTGTCCGTAGTCGACTTTATGAAATCCCTCCCTGACTTTTCTGCCGCTCTAGCCATTCCCGACCTCGCTGCATTGATCTTCTCCGCATACTGCAGCGGCATTCGCGTCGACTTCCAGCCCCCCGCCTGGGTAATCGCCGTCAGGTCAATGTCCAACGCGGCCAGATCTTGAGTCGCGCCCACCCGAGTCGAATGGCCGCTCACCCGATCAACAAACCGCTCGGGCATCCCGATCCACTGCGCCACCCTTTTGAATATCGGCGCAACGCTTCCGGGATTCAGCGGGCCGCCGATTTGATCTCTTCCGATCAGTCGACGAAACAGCGCCCCCTCTTCGAGCTCCGCATGCTCCAGCCACACCTTCAACCATCGCACCGTTGCGCGCGAGAGATATGCCACTCTCCCCTGCCCTTCCGCATCCGTCTTGCCGCGCCGAATCAGCGCTTGGCCTGTGCCATTCGGATGGAAATCAATGTCGCGAACTTCCAATGCCACGAGCTCGCCCCGCCGAGCGAGTGTTTCATAAGCGACGCACAGCATGGCTCTTTCACGGTCTGCGCGGAGCCCCTCGCCGGCGCTGTCGATGAACTCTTTGATGTCCTTCCAACTCAAGGGGTGAGCCTGGTCCTGCCGGGCCGAAGTCTCCCGCCCCATTTTCTTTAATCCTAGACGTACCGCTTCGCTCGAGCAGGGATTCAGCAAACCGGCGGCAATGTGCACGCGGGCGATGGTCGCCACGTAGCGTTTGATGGTGGCGGGCTTCTTGCCGGCCTTCACTTGATCCTCGATGAATGCGCGGATGGTCTTGGGATCCGCCGGCAGATACGGCTCCCCCCGCGATTCGCAGAACGCCTGGAAGATCGCGCCGTCCGCTTTCTGCGCCCGGAGCGTGTTCGCCGAATACGCGCCTTCCGCCAACGCTTGCCATTCGAGCAAGGCCGCCAACGGACCCTTGAGCACCGGTTGCGGCGCCACTGGGTGCGGATCGAATTCAGGGGCCTGATTGGTCAATTCCACATTAGCATCCTAGCACGGATCGCACCATACCTGCGATAACTGTCATTATCAAGCATATATTCTCTGACTATTTGAACGATCGTTCAAGAGGCTTTTTCGACGCAAAACTCCTTCACTAGAGTGTCAGCCTTGAGTCAAATGACTGACGACCTATTAGAAGTCCGCGATAAATTTAACTAGCGGGTATGTTGGCAATCCCGCAGTTCTCCCGCATGCCGCAGAGGCTCGGATTAAGATGAAGCAAAGCTTGTTTTTCTTCGGGCGCGGGAACGTCAAGTATCCGACCTCGGCATTATGACGATAACGGTTGACCCCCACCCGACTTCCGTGCGCCGAAAGTCGTTGTCCCGGCGCCCCTCCGAGTAGGCGAGGACATTTCTGCCCTCGCCCCTCACAGACCCGAACCTGCGCGACTAACGCATTCGGTTCTTCACAGCACAGCTTCGTGCACGATCATGTGTAGCGATGGACGATTCTGGGGGCAGGCAACGGGTAGCGATCAACTAGCCGCAGGAACTGCTCCCAGGTGACGTGGCTCTTCCACGACCGCCGCGACAACCATTTGCGCCAGATCCGCCGCGTCCAGTGGACAACGGTGGCCAGGCGTGGATAGTTGCCGGTGATGCCGAAGTAGCTGAAGTGCCCCGCCAGCATCCGGCACGCGCCTTATGTCCGAGTCATCCTGAACCGAATCATGCGCTGTCAAAGCTTCCAAATTTCGTAATGCAAGCGCATCGTCGACAGCGGCGGTAAAAGTAAGCTCTCGCGGATCGTCGGCGACAATAAAAACTGGCCACGCTGGCACATAGATGCCTTCGTCGATTCCGTGCAGGTATACCAAGGGCTTGCGTTGCTGAAGGCAGGTACGTAAGCCGACGTTGTCGCGATGTCTTGGGTCGGTGCCACGGTAGCGATAGCTGAGCAGCCCATCCGCGCGAAAAGCATCAGCATAAGGTCCGCCGGCAACTGATGTGATCGACAAAGGCAGACTTAGGCACCTTGGCTTAAAGATACCCTGGGGCCCACGAGTCGGATATGTTCGCCCTGAAGCTGAAATCCCTGGGCAAGGACGGTTCTACTCAGGGAAAAGCCCCGAATTTCCGTTTGCTCGGCAAGCCACCTGAAGGTCGCTTGCCTGACGGAGATATCTTCCATGATTAGGTTGCGAGTCAAGGATCCTTGGCTACGACCTTACCTTTCTCCCAAACATAGATCGGCGTTCCGTGAAGTCGCGCGACCCGGCGAGCCTCGGCGGCGGCGCGTTTCAAAGCGCGCTCCACTCCTTTTGCGAAAGCTCTAGTGTGCGCTGACTTGTTCACTATTTTAGGGACCTCGTTCTACGGACACAGCTATTTTGCCGGAATTTTCATAGACAACCCAGGCATCTGCAAGTGGCTGATAAATATTAATAAAATTGTTCCAGCTTCGATCAAAACGACGGATGACGTCGGCCTTCGGAACGTCGTGACCGCCCTGCTTAACACGGGAGGCTATGCGCTTTAGTGCCAATTTTGGCGACGCTACCCGCAGATACACAAACTCAATTTTATAGCCCAATGTCTTGAGAGACTTAAAGCGCTGAATATAGCGACGACCGCTCAGTGTGGTTTCAAAAGCGAAGCTCGCTCGCTCTCGCGACAGTCTTTCTATTTCAGAAAGTACGAGCCGCCCTGCGCGAAGCGCGGCCCCCGCTGGCGCCAGCGGCGAAAGACCTGCGGCGATCAGATCCGCATTGATGAAGTGAATGATAGCCGTCTCTTTGGACAGATACTGGCGGGCAAACGTGGTCTTGCCCGCCCCGTTTGGTCCGGCGATCACGACGCATCGTAGCGACGATTGAATGGAGCGCTTGGAGCCCACTCGTCAGCTCAGCAGAGAACGATTGCGCCGGCAGCCAGTCCAAGTTGATGTGAAACTTGAGGTCACCATATATTGGTGGCAATGATATCGGATCACGCACCTGTGATGGCTCGCTTCCGGCCGGTGGCTAACCTTTGCCGGGTGGGAGTTGAACCCACTGGATTCCATCGAAAAGTTTCCGTCCTCTACATCGGACTTCCTCCTTTCCCAGGCTTACCCTGGCGCTACCGCAAATTTCCCGCATTTGACAGATCGCCGGCGGTCCTCCGGTTCGGTCGAGCGATAATGAGGAGAACCAGGTTCCAGAAAATGGAATTTTGATATTCCATTTTTGGGAATCCGACGCTATACTTCGTCTAAATGATCGTGATTGGAACCGATATGGTCGAAGCCTATTTCAAGTCGAAGGCTGGCCATCGAGGTATGAAAGCTGCGCGAGCGCAGTATGACTCTTGGTTGGCGATCGCAGAAACTGCCGAGTGGAGGACGCCCGAAGAAGTGAAGAAATCGCACCCGAAGGCAAGCATTTTGAAAGGCGGTCGGGTTGTTTTTAACATCAAAGCCAACGATTTTCGGTTAGTTGCCTTGGTTCAGTACATAGAGAATGTTTTGATGATTCGATTTTTCGGGTCGCACGAGGAATACGACAAGATCGATGCGGAGACAGTGTGATGGAAACGACGCTGATTGTTATTCAAAATGAAGCAGACCACGCTGATGCTAAAAGGTTGGTCGAAAAGCTAATGGAATCGAGTGATCCTCAAGATGGCGCACGGATGGTAGCTCAGGCCCGCCTGGTCGAAGCTCACGAGCGCGCGCAGTGGCCGCGTACCGCGCCAGCGCTTCCTGTGCTTCTCAGCTACTTAATGGATCAGCATAGCCTGTCGCGCGCCGATCTTGTGCCATTACTTGGAACTTCCAGCCGCGTGAGCGAGGTTTTGAACGGCAAACGAGACTTGAGCATGACGATGGTGCGAAGACTCCGAGAGCGATTCAACGTCTCAGCAGACTTGCTGATTTCGCGAGGGCGCGCGCGAAGCAGAGCGGCGGCTTAGTCCGACGCTCGCCCGCAACACTGTGAGGGGTCAACCTCGGCATTGTTACTGCTCGGGTCGAATGCTTAAGTTCCCTCCGCCACAGTGTAATTTGCGTGGGCGACTAGGGCCTCTTCGGGCAGCTCGCCCTTGTACAGTCGCTGGGCGATAGCCAGACGGCGTTGCTCAGCTGTGAGACTGCCCGGCAGCGAGGATTGGATGATTGCGCGTGCAGTTTCGAACAAAGAGGACGCCGCCAGACAGCGCTCGGCTGGTGTCATCGAGCAATAGCGTTCCAAAACGATCTTGGCACTTGCGTCAGAAGTATCGTTCATTGCGGCAGCTCATCGAGCAACGCCGTGACACCCAATTGTTGCGCCCATTTGCGAATATAGTCGCTATCGATAGGCCCGACGAGAAGTTGCCGAATATCACGGCGCTGCAACTCAGAATTGGATTGAAGGGCCCACACGAGCTTCGATAGGATGAGGTCTTCACAGCTGACAATCCAGGTCTGAACGTTGGCGATTGCTACCGGTTTGCGTCGGGCAAACTCGACCTGTCGGTATTCGTCGGACTTGCGAACGATGAGATCGACTTTTACCCCGCTTTCTAGGTGCATGAGATTGAACATTCGTTCTGTCAGAACGGCGGTGCGCGCCGCGTCTGCGTCGATGTAGAAATCTGATGCAAATGCCGTTACCAGAGGCTCTACGTCGCGTTCATTGAGGGCCACCACAATGTCGAGATCACGGGTCATTCGCGGCGTCGCATAGTAGGCCAGCGCAAAAGATCCGGTTAGCATAAACGGCACGCCAGCTGCCGATAGTCGGTTGCTGACGAGGCCGAGAACGTCAAGTTCTGTGGTCATATGGAGAGCTTAGCTGCTCCAGGTACCCGGGAGGTGCGCGATGTCAGGTCCTGAAAGGGTCCTGCGCTCGTCATTTATGCAGTTCCGTAGAAAAGCCAAGTTATTGATTTTATTGTTGGGATAGGAGCTCGAACCCTCGACATCGCCATGATGACTGCTAGAATTTAGGCACGATCCCGCACGCGCCGCGTGTTAGACAAGGCGACAACTCGACTTTTGTACGAGTTGCTGTCTCTCCAATTCCCTACGGAACCGTCTGTTGATGGCTGTTGAGACCTGCGCTTTTCTGGCGATCGGTGCGGTTTTGAGTTGTGGGTTGTCGCGAGCGATTCGCTGCCCCCCGAGCCCTCGGTGCGCAGTGCCTGGGAAAGGCGCTTGTGCAGACCCTTTATGCCTGCCTTGCCCGAGCCCTGTCCAGTGTTTTGGGAGGGGCATTGCGGGGGCTGGGCGAGCCGAGCTATCGGCTCTAGAACTGCCGGCGTTGTGCGGTGCAGGTGCGGATCTGCAGCCGTTGCGACGTAATCATTAGGCATTAAGTACCATGGTGTTTCCTAAAGTACTAGTTTATATTGCACCACTATGCGATACATCAACAGACAGCTGGCAGCAACCTTAAGCAGGGCGGCGCGCGCATTCCCCGCGGTAGTTTTGACAGGACCGCGGCGTGCGGGGAAGACGACGCTGCTTCGCCACGTGTTCCCGTCGGCGGGCTATCGCCTCCTAGAGGACCCGGCGATTATTGCAGCCGTTCAATCGGATCCTCAGGGATTTCTCGACAGTCTCAAACTCCCCGTCATTCTGGATGAGATCCAGAATGCTCCAGAGTTGTTGAATTACATACGAGGCCGAATCGACTTAAGCGCAAGCCGCAAGGGTCAGTGGCTGCTGACGGGGTCACAGGACTTTGCAATGATGCATGGAGTTACCGAATCGATGGCGGGGAGATCCGCCGTACTGCATCTTTTACCGCTCTCGACTGTCGAAACAGCCAAGGTGACACTTTTGCGCGGAGGATATCCAGAAATTTTGGCGCGACCACGTGACTCCGATCTCTGGTTCCAATCCTATCTCCAAACCTATCTAGAGCGCGACGTTCGTCAAGTCAGTCAGATTCGAGACCTGGCCACCTTCCGGCGCTTCCTGTCTCTGATAGCCAGCCGCACCGGTCAGATACTCAACAAAACCGATCTAGCCGCACCGTTAGGCGTGTCTGTCCCGACGATCACGGAGTGGATCGGCATATTAGAGACAACTGGCCAAATTGTTCTCGTTCCGCCGTATTTTGAGAATTTCGGTAAGCGTCTCATCAAATCGCCCAAGGTATACCTCACAGACTCAGGTATGGCATGCCATTTACTGGGCATCGATAGTGCCCGTGCACTGAGCCGTTCACCCTTCTCAGGAGCTGTCTTCGAGGGATTCGTCGCGTCTGAAATCGTCAAGCAACAATCGAATCTCGGGCGCCGTCGTGAGCTTTACTTCTTCCGCGACCAGCGTGGCCTAGAGGTCGATTTCATCGTACCTTCCAGTGCGCAAGAACTCGTCCTGATCGAGGCCAAGGCGTCGCGGACCGTATACCCCGGTGCAGCAAGGAGCGTTCTGAGTTTGGCGCAAAACATCAACAATCACCAAACTAGATGCATCGTAGTACATGCAACCACAGCGGAAGACAAAGACGATACCGTGTTGGCACTGGGTGCCCGAGCAATGAGCATCGCGGGACTGCTTCACGCGTTGCGCGGTGACCCTAAGCGAAGATCGTAACTTGCTCCACTCGCGGCATTCTTGTCATGCAACGAAATTCACGCGCGCAAATGATGTTCTTCCTGATCAAAGGTAACTTTATTCCGTCGGTCGGTATAAAACCTTACCGATGTGCCCGGCACGTATCCCTGGATTTTTGGCAAGATCGCCGGCATAAGTAAAGCTGGGGAATAATCGTGGGTACCAACGGAAATTGGCGTCTGACCTTCACGTTTGACGGCACCGACGCGATCTTGGTCGACTATTTGGCTTATCACTGAGGAGATGACCATGACGCGCATGCACAATCCACCGCACCCCGGCGAGGTACTCCAGGATGGCGTCCTGGGTGGTGATTTGACGGTGACCGAGTTCGCCAAGCGCCTACGCGTTTCCCGCGTCGCTTTGTCGCGCGTGCTTAATGGACATGCCGCCGTCAGTGCTGAGCTTGCGATTAGGCTGGCCGCCGCGCTTGGTGGCTCGGCTGAATCATGGCTCAGCATGCAAGCTGCCTACGACCTTTGGCATCCAGCAAAGAAGCGCCGTCCGAAGATCCCAAAGATCGAAAGAGCGCACTTGGAGCGCGCGGCAGTTGCATAGAACCGCACATGTCCTTGAGGTCAAATCCATATGAAGGCCTGTACATTTTCAGAAGCGCGAGAAAATTTCGCGACGGCGCGATTAAGCGGCGGGGAGACGAGCGCGGGATAAGCGCAAGTGAAAGTGGGGCTAGTAGAGAGGGATTCAGCCATATTGGCAACGGCCCCGCCCGAGAAAGCCGGAGCCGGCAGGCATTTCAACACCATCGCATTCGAAATGTGCCTTCCATCAGCTCTCCAGCCAAAGCATTCTCGAATCGTGACAATCCACTATCGCGGCCGTCAGCATGGCGCAGATCCGAAGAAGATCACCGGGCCTTCTCCTACGCGGTGCCATCTGGCACATCGACAAGGTGATCTACGGCAAGCGGATCTGCGAGAGCAGCGGCACCAGAGATCGCATCGAGGCCGAGGCGTTGCTCGCGCGACGCGTGACCCAGGCACGACGCATGCATCTTTTCGGCGAGCAACGCGAACACACGTTTCGCGAAGCTGCCGCCAAGTTCCTCGCCGAGAATCAGCACAAACGCAGTCTCGAGCGCGATCGGCGCGCGTTGGCGGCGCTCGACCCATTCATCGGTCCCTTTGCCCTTCGCGGGGTGCATCACGACACGCTCGCAGCGTACATCCGCAACCGCTACGCCAAAGGCCAAAGCCCGGGCACTATCAACCGAGACCTCGCCGTCGTCCGGCGCATCTTGAATCTGGCCGCGCGCTTATGGCGCGACGAGACCGATCGGCCCTGGCTTGCCGTGGCGCCTCTCATTCAGATGCAGCGCCATCCGCACGCTCGCGAGCCATACCCGCTGTCGGTCGCAGAGCAACGCTTGCTGTTCTCTGAGCTCGAGGATCACCTCGCTGCAATGGCGCTTTTCAAGGTCAATACGGGCCTTCGCGAACAAGAGGTCGTCAATCTACGCTGGCAGTGGGAGTTGCCCATCCCCGAACTCGGCGCGTCAATATTCGTCATTCCGCGCGACTATGTGAAGAACGCACTTGACCGCTATGTCGTGCTGAACCGAATTGCCCGGTCCGTGATCACGAGCTGCCGGGGCCGGCATCGCGAATTCGTCTTCACCTGTAAAGGGAGCCCTGTCACGCGCATCTATAACTCGGGCTGGAAAGCCGCGCGGCGACGCGCCGCTGCCCGCTACGAGCGCGAGTTCGGGCGCGCATGTCCCGCGGGCTTTCGGTCGATTCGCGTTCACGACATGAAACATACCTTTGGCCACAGGCTGAGGGTTGCCGGTGTCAGCTTCGAGGATCGCAAGCTTCTCCTCGGCCACAAGGCCCAGCACGTGACGACCCACTACTCCGCACCGGAGATCGGCGCGCTCATCGAAGCAGCGGAGAAGGTCTGTGAGCTCGAATCGCGTGCCAGCCCCGCCATCTCGGTGGTGCGATCGCGCGCTTGATGGATGGCAACGGAGCGGCGGCCGGTTTGCCGGGTTGCCCGCCTACGGACCGGGTTCGCTCCGGTCCGTGGGATCGATTAATTTGAGGCCTCGGAAGCGGCGAAAGTCTCCGTCGACGGAGCACAACGTCGCACCGTGTTCGAGGACGAGTGCGGCCAGCGCGGCATCAGTCACCAGCGGTCCCGCGACCTGGGCTTCGAGTATTTGATCCTGCAGAAGCTCCCAGAACTGCTCACCTGCTCCGATCACGCTGACATTCACCTTAACTAGCCAGCTGCCGACGATCTTGCAGGCCTCTGCCATCTAAAGGCCCTTTCGTTGCGCGACGATATATGCAGATACGTATGAATGTTGGCCTCCAGCAGTTTTCACCGGTGACGAACGCCTTCAAGTGCTTCGAGATGCGCACCGACGTCGCCATCAGAGAGCCCGGCGGGCGGACCGACCATTGCTCAAGGTTCGACCTTGAAGGTTTTTTTGTACCGCGTCGTTCTCATGCATCATGATGCTATCTATAAGGCATCTTGTGTCAATGCCAGATTGCACAACCACGGCCTGTTCGGCGCTACCTCATCTCAGAAGGTGCTGGGCGAAATACGAAGCGCCACCTGCCCGCTGCGGCTGAAGCTGTCTTTGGAGGCGGGAACCTCGCGCGTACAGAAAGTACGCGCGAGCAAATCACCCGCGATGTTTATGGGTGTAAGGCACGCTGCAGCGCTCGTGTTTCTTCACTGGCTTGAGCGATGAGGCTCTTACATACCTCAACCGTTAGGTTCAGCCGTGCGAAAGCTCCGCCCGCATTGAGGCTTTCGTTGTCATGGCCTCGCATGCGTGCCGCGAGGCGAATACTCGCGATCAAAACGTCTGTCAGTGTCGGCGGGCCGGCTCGCACGATGTGCACCTCCGCTTGCGCACCGACCGCTTCACAAACCTCTTCATCCATCTGCCAGTTTTTGAGCACGGCCTTGGCAATTGCCGGATGCCACGCGTCCACAAGCGCGGCACTCAATGGAACTTGCGGGCGCGACGTACCCGGGCGCGCGCTTTGCACCAGAATGTAGAAGCGTCCGATGCCGTGCAGAAGACCTGCCGCGAAGGCGACTGGAAACGGCAGCGAACCGCGCTTGGCAACCGCTTCGGAAAAATGAGCGACCGTGACGCACTCGGACCAGATCTCATCGAGCCGCGGCGCGATGGATCGCAATGACTCGTTGCGCCGGATATGCGCAATGGCATGCCCGAGCGCGACGCTGTAGACCTTCTGGGTGCCCAGGCGATTGATGGCGACGCCAAGGTCGATGATCACCCTCCCCGTCACGTTGAAGGCAGTCGAGTTGGCCATCTGGAGCAGGCGGTCGGCGAGCATCCGTTCCGTCGTGATGACGCGCGCAATCTTCTGCGGCGTATAGTTCGGGTCCCTGAGGGCCTCCTGCACCTTGATCACGACCTGCGGAAATGCGGGCAGATCCACGGTCCCGGCCGCCAACTTGTCCGCCAGGCCGCTCAAGAATCCGAGGGATGGGAGGTCCGTAACGGTCACGTCCGACATGTTCTCCTACATCAGGCGACGAGTTCCTGACTTCAGGCCGTCATTATAGCCCAATGCCGATCCGCGCAATCGTCCCGCGTTGCTGCCGATCGGTCGTGCAGAGGCTGTGGCCTCAGCCGTGGAGATCATGCAATGCACTGAACTCGTCTCCTACAACATCAACGAGATGCGTCGGTATCGGGCATGTCCTCGAGAACGACGCCTCGGGTCTCCCGCACGAAGCGCAGCACCGTCACGTAGGCGGCGATCGACGCGATCGTATAAATGCAGAATATGCCGCTCAACCCAACGCTCGATAGCAAGCCAGGAAAGGTGGTGGTCACGATGAAGGCGGTCACCCACTGCGTGCCGGCGCCGACAGCGAGAGCCGGCGCCCTGATCCGGTTGGGAAACATTTCGCCGAGCAATACCCACACGACCGGGCCCCAGGATACGCCGAAGGCAAAGATGAACAGGTGCTCCGCCACCAAGATGATTTGTGCCTCGGTGGAAGTCATGACCAATACGCCCTGCGAGTTGTGCGCGCTCAACAGGAATACCGCCGTCAAGACGATCAGCGTCGAGCTCATGACGGCGGAGCCGACCAGCAGCAGTGGGCGCCGGCCGATCCGATCGACCAGCACCATCGAAAGCAACGTCGATATCACCAGCACCCCGCCCAACGTAACGTTGATCAGCAGCCCATTCTGTTCGGTGAAACCGGCCGCGGCCCATAGGTATTCGCCGAAATACATCACTGCGTTGATGCCTGAGGCTTGCTGGAAGAACGCCAATGCGATGCCCAGCCATACAATGGGCAACCAGGTTTTGGACCCGGATTGCCTCAATTTCGCGGACAGCGGTCGCTCGGGCGTGCTGACCGTGCTGCGAATGTCGGCGATGGTCCCATCCAAGTCGACGCTCGAGCCCCACAGGCGCTGCATCATGAGCCGCGCCGCGGCCTCGCGCCCCCGGGCAATGAGATAGCGCGGCGATTCCGGCAGAAGCAGGCCGAAAAAAAGGTACACCAGGCTGGGAATCATCTGCACCCAATACATCCAGCGCCAGGCGTGCGCGCCCAATAGCCAAGGTTCTGCGGCTCCGCCGGCCGCATGGGCAATGAGGTAATTGCTTAAGAACGCACATTGCAGGCCGACCACGATGGCGAGCTGCTGCAGCGTCGTGAGCCGGCCTCGGATCGGCGCGGGAGACACCTCAGCGATGTACGCCGGCGCCACGACCGATGCAGCGCCGACCCCGAATCCGCCGATGAGGCGGAAAATGAAGAACATCTCTGCCGATTGCGCTGCCCCGGCGCCCGCGGCCCCCACCGCGAACAGGACCGCGGTCACGAGCATGAGCGGCTTGCGGCCCATTTTTTCGGCAAAGTGTCCCGCGAGCAAGGCTCCGACGGCCGATCCGACCAATACCGACGATACGGACAAGCCGGTACCGACGCCGGAGGATCCGAATTCTTTGCTCAAGGCCGCGACCGTGCCATTGATGACCGCCGCGTCGAAGCCGAAAAGAAATCCGGCCAGCGTTGCCACCAGGCACACGAAGATCAGGTAGGCGAGCGGCCCGCGGCCCGTTGCCGATCGCACGGGTGGTCCGGCGTCCAGGCTAGTCGCGCCGCACGAGCGTCGCGCCGCCGTCGACCAGCAGGCTGGTGCCGGTAATGTAGGCAGCGTCATCGCTGGCCAAGAACAAGAAACTGCCCGCGATTTCCTCAGCGCTGCACATGCGGCCGGCCGGTACGGTCCTGTCTACCAGCCGCGCAAAGTTCTTGTTTTCGTCATAAATCTTCTTGGTGAGGCCCGCGTACACCATCCCCGGCGCCACCAATGAGACTGCTATCCCTTCGGAGGCCAACTCCTGCGCCATGACCTTGGCGAGCATCTGCTGGCCGGCCTTGCTGGTGCAATAGCTGGTGCCGTTTGGCCAGGGCATATCCTGGACCCACGAGCCGGTGAATAAAATCGTGCCGCGCCGTCCGCTCGCCCTGCGCCGATTTTTGCGCATGATGCGCGCCGCGCGCTGCGCGGTTAGGAAACTGCCGGTGAGATTGACTGCCAGTGTCGCGGCCCACGCTGCTTCGGTGGTCGTGAGGAACGGCTCGTTGCGAGCGATCCCCGCGTTGCAGATGACGGTATCGAGCCTGCCGAGGAATTTCCGGGCCGCCGCGAATGCCGCGTCGATCGACGCCGCCCGGGTCACATCGCAGGAGACGAACGAGGCAGACCGGGAACGGAGTTTCTTCTTGAGCAGCGCCCTGCCCTTGTCGGGGCTCAGCAGGTCAGCCACCATGACGCGCGCACCGGCCTCCAAAAAGCGGCGGGCAACGGCAAGGCCAATGTCGCCGCAACCGCCGGTAATGAGCACTCCTGATTGATCAATACCGCGCATTGACTCGAATGATAACGTTGTCACTCCGAGCTGACAAGCCGCTCCACAGGCGCCGTGCGGCGCGCGCGCTGGCAGCTCGGCATCACCCTCTGCCGGAGATCTGCGCATAGCGAGCGCAGAGGTCCCAATTGAGGCGCGCCAGCTCTTCGGCAGCTTCGATGGCGGGGGTGCTGATGGCCAGGTGCGAGTCGCGCGGCGCGTAGCCGATGACTTGCCGCGTCTGGTCGAGGTCCCAGCGCATGCCGGCATTGTCCGACATGAGATTCAGCACCGCGAAAGACACATTTTCGGCGAACGCGGCGCGCTCGACTCCATGACACAGATCGCGATCGCTCAACCACATCTGCTGGCCCCATAGCCCGTGCTCGATCTGCGGTCCCGGGATGTTTCCCGCGATGTGCTGACAGCAGCCGATTCGCAACGCAATGCAGGACACGGCCGATTGCAGGGCCAGCAGGCGTCCGGCCCGCTCGCACAGCAGTTTTCCGCAGCCATAGGGATTGATCGGCCAGGGCGCGAGATCCGTGGTCAACCGCTCGGTGCCAAACCGGTACCCGCCATCACCCAGTTGGAACTGGCGAAGACGATTCTCTTGGCGCGGTAGCTCTGGGCCGCTCGAAACACATTGAGGGTCAGATCAATGTTGAAGCGCTGCACCGACTCCCACGATGCCGTCGCGTAGGGGTCGCCCGCCAAATGAATCACCGCATCGACCGCGTCGAACTGCCGTGCCCAGGCCTCGTCGTATACACTCAGATCCGCCGTCGTGACTTGCGGATCCTGGCGCGGATTCAGACAAAGCAAGCGCAGCCTGACATCGCGATCCGCGAAGTGCCGGCGAAGTTTCGTGCCGATGCTGCCGGTGGCGCCGGTGATGAGTAAGGTGTCGCTCACGTATCAAAGGACCCGCCCTTTCAAATTGTAAATGATAACGGTACCATTGGATCGCGACAAGCCAGAATCACCGGATCAGCATGCCAAACAAAGCCCTCGACAGCCCCATCACCGGCGCCAGCGCCCTGCTGACCCGCCGCGGCGTCCTGGGGCTGGGGGTTGCCACCATCGTGCTGGCGAGTACCCGTCAACTCGCCGCAGAGGCGGCCTCAGCGGGCTCTATTCTGGCTGCCAATCAGGGTTCCGTGGCGGAATTCGCCGCGACCGGCGCCGCATCGCCCGTGCTGACTTCTTTCAGGAATGCCGCAACGCAGTTTGAATGGGCCGCGCCCGCACAAGCCTTCGCGCCCACGCTCGAGTACCGGGACCTCGCCGCGGCGGCTTGGCAAGCGCTCCCGGCCACCTCGAGTCAGAGCAACATCACGCTGCGCGCGAAGTCCTCCGCCGGCATCGAGGCACAGCTGGATCTTCAGACCTGCGCCGATACGGGCGCGTTTCGCTGGCATCAGACCTTTCTGAATACCACTGCGAAGCCGATTCGTGACATCACGCGCATCAGCGCACTGGATCTTGACTTGCGGCCGGATATCGGGCGCTTGGTCGTTCACTGTGTTCGGCGCGACGGCGACTATACCCGCGAGGCTTTGCCGTTCAGGTCGCATCTTGAAATCCGCGGCGGCGACTGGAACGCGCCGGTGTACACGGGGTTGATCGTGCTTGAAGCCGTCGGCCGGGACGAATACCTGGTCATAGGGGTGCATCAGGAACGCGGCTGGCGCTTCTCTCTGGAGCAGGTTGAGGCTGGAGTGCGCCTGAGCGTGACCCTGCAGGGCATGCAAAAGACCCTTGCGCCGCATGGCGCGCTCGGCGCCTGCCCCCTATTCATTGGCGCCTGCGGTGGCGATTTGGATACGGCCGTCAATCTTGCTCTGCAACACCTGCGCGCGCGGATTTTGGCGCCTGCTCTGCCCGGTGCGCCCTGGGTGAGCTACGACATCTGGTCGACGGACGCCAACGATGTCGAGAAGAACATCTTGGAGGAGGCGCGGTTTGCCGCCGCCCTGGGCGTGGAATTATTTTACCTGGATGCTTCCTGGTACCGGGGTTCCTCCACGCGCGGCAACGGCGACTGGGGCAAGGGACTGGGCTCATATCTCGAGGATCGGTCGAAATTTCCACACGGATTGCGGCACCTGTCCGACCAAGTGCATGCCGCCGGCATGAAGTTCGGTCTGTGGGTCGGGCCCAATATCGTCGATGCGGCGTTGGTTCCGCATGAGATTCCACTCTCGTGGCTCGCCCTCGTGGATGGCGCGCGGGCGGAACTCAAGATTCCTACCTGGGAACATACCTGCCTGCAGGTCTGCATGGGTTCGACGGGATACGCCGAGCATTTGCAGCAAGCGCTCGTCAAATTGGTCGAGGACTACAATCTGGACTGGATCAAGTGGGATAATTCAGGCATTCCCGCCCTGCCCGCACGCTGCAATCGCAGCGACCACGGCCACCATCGGGACGACGGCAGCGCCGCGGCGCTCGAGAATCAATACGCCATATTCGATCACCTGCACCGGAGATTTCCGGACCTGGCATTGGAGCAGTGCGGCTATGGCAGCCGCCTTGACTATGGCTTGGCGGGGAGCATCCGCGCCAACTGGTGCAGCGATACCTGCTATCCCGCATCGCGCCTGCGCTCCAACTCTCTGGTGTGCGCCAGCGTCTACCCGGCGGCGTACAACGCCGGCTGGATAGTCAGCGAGGACAGCGAATTGTTCGGCGCGAAGACTCAGGCCGGCGTGGATGCCGCGATTCGCAGCCGGATGATCGGATTGTTCGGGCTCGGCACGCTGAACGGACAGATGTCGCAGCGAGTCTCCCTCTATCCGAAAAATATTCTCGAGCGCGTCTCGGCCCACGTCGATCTCTACAAGCGTTTTCGCCATCTCTTGTTTCAACAAGTCAGCTTCCCCTATCGCCCGTATGGCACGGATCCGCAAGGCTGGCAGGCGATTCAATTCACGAGCATGGCCGGATCGGAGGCGGTGCTGCTGTGTTTTCGCGCGGCCAGCACGCAGACTATTTCGGAATTGCCGCTGAGCCGGCTGCGGCCCTCCGCGTCCTACCGCGTTCGATGCATCGACGCCGGACAGGAATCCACGATGAGCGGCAAGGAGTTGCTGCAGAACGGTATCTTCCTATCGCTGCCGGAAGCCGGTTCCTCGGAAATCATTCTCCTCAACGAGGTGTAACCCCGCAGCGCAGCTGCCTCAGCCGAAGAACGGTTCCTCCTGGCCTCGCACGTTCAATCGCACGCGGAACAGGTCGCCGGCCATCGGCTGGGCTGCCAGCTGCTCCGGCGGCAGCGCCAGCCGCGCCGATGTCACGTACAACTCATCGAGATCCGGTCCGCCGAACGCGCACGCAGTCGGATTGGCCACCGGAAAGCCGATCTCTCGTTCTGCTTTTCCATCCGGATCGTAGCGAACGACTTTCCAGCCACCCCAGAACGCAACCAGCACGTGACCCTCGGCGTCCACCGCCAGACCGTCCGGGTAGCCGTCGGCCTCGGCCGTGCGGACGTAGATGCGGCGGTTGCCGATCGAACCTTTGGCTGCCGAATAGTCGTACGCGTAAATGACTCGGCGGAAGGTGTCGATGAAGTAAAAGATTTTCCGGTCGGGCGACCACCCCAATCCATTGGAGACGGTGATTCCGGTATCCATGGTATGCAGCGTGCCGTCAGGATCGAATCGGTACAACGATCCATGCGGCTCGTCCTGTTTTTCCGAATGCATGCTGCCGACCCAGAACCGTCCTTTGGCGTCGACGGCGCCGTCATTGAGCCGCATGCCCGGGCGGTCATCCACCAAGGTGAACGCGCTCAAGGTCTGGGTCGCAAGATGGTAGGTTGCAATCTGGCCCCGCGTGGCCACGATGAGATCGCCTGACCGCCGAAACCCCAACGCCGTCACGGGAGCTGCCGTTCTGTAGCTCTTCAGTTCCCGGGTCGCCGGGTGCCAGCTGTGAATGTTCTGGTTCTCGATGAAGTCCACCCAGTACAAGCGCTGCTCCGCCGCATTCCAGCGCGGACCTTCACCGATCACATTGCCGATGCTGACGACTTTTTCCGGCTGCATCACGTGCTCAATCCTTCCGGCTGGTTCGCCGTTGAACCAACGGGCTGCTCAGCAGATCGTCGCGCAGCGCGGTCCCGAGTCCCGGACGGGTGGGAATGATCGCGCGCCCCGCTTTGATCTCGATGTTCTCGGTGTAGACATCGGCGTACCAACCGCCGTTGTAAAAGCCCCGCACGGTTTCCAATATCATCGCATTCATGCTGGCCGCGCAAAGATGCATATTTGCGTACAGCGCCACCAGGCCCGTGCAGTCATGCGGCGCAATCGCCAGGTGATAGGCATCGGCCATGATGGCGATCTTTTTCCCCTCGGTCAGGCCGCCGGTCCAAATCAGATCCGGCATGATGACGTGCGCCGCGCCCTGCTCCAACACGTCGCGAAAGGCGTGGCGCGTGATCAGTCGCTCACTGATGCTGTGCGGAACCCGCGTTTCCCGGGAAAGCCGCAGCAGATCTTGCGCACTGTCCGGCTTGATCATGTCCTCCATCCACATGACGTGGTAGGGCTCGAGCGCGCGGCCGATGCGAATCGCGTTGTTCAAGTCCCAGCGACTGTGGCCTTCGATCATGATTTCCATTCGATCGCCGACACTATCGCGGATGCGCTGGACGCACTCGAGGCCCGCCTGCAAGTCGCGCTCCGACAAATACGCGCCGGAGTGACCGGTCGACAGCCATCCTGCCGGTCCGGTGTGCGTGCCGCTGCGAAACTTCGGCGCAAACCGATCCCACGGCCATATCTTGAGCGCGGTGATGCCCTCGTCCAGCAAGCTCTTCACCAGCGCCTCCGGCTGGGTCATGAATCCTTGCTGGTCGCGGTACTGACCGCTGTCGACGCAGGTGTTGTAAATTCCAATATCGGAGCGGCATTCCCCGCCCATCAGGTTATGGATCGGCTGCCCGGTGAGCTGTCCTTTGAGGTCCCACAACGCAATGTCCAATGCGGACAGCGCGCGCATCTCGGCGCCTGCGTATCCGTAGAAGTTGGCCCAGCTGAACACCGTGTCCCAGATATGCTCGGTATTGAATACCGGCTGGCCCAGCACGAAATCGGCCACCATGTCGTGAATGACGGACTCCACTGCCCCGGGCAGATAGAAGGTCTCGCCGAGGCCCACCATGCCATTCTCGGCGTGGACCCGGATCCACAGGATATTCGGCTGCGCCTGGTAGCGTATGGTCTCGATGGCTTGGATCTTGTTCATGCAGCGCTCGCCGGTTGAAGAGTTGTTCGCAAGCCAACACAGTTCCATCTAGAATCGAGCGCTATGGCCGCCAAAAAGAAACGCAGACGTTCCGCGGACGCGCCCCACAATGTGCGGACCATCGCCCAGGCAGCCGGCCTGTCTCCGATCACCGTTTCCCGAGCCTTCCGCAACCCGGGAAAACTCGCGCCCGCCACCTTGGCGCGCATTATGAAGGTCGCCGAGGGGGTGGGGTTCGTCCCGGACCAGATCGCCTCGTCCATGCGCAGCAGCAGTTCTCTGGTGGGCACCATCGTACCGCCTCTCATCAACTCCGGCATCGCGGAGCAAGTGCAAGGAATGTCCGATGCCTGCCAGGAGCGCAATCTGCAATTGTTGCTCATCCAGGGCGACTTTGCGGTCGACGCAGAGGAACGCGCCATTCGGACCCTGCTCGGCTGGCGGCCCGCCGGCCTCGTTCTGCAGGCCTTCGTGCAGAGCCTGCGTGCGGTCACGCTGTTGCGTGCCAATGGACTGCCGGTCATCGAGATCAGCGAGATCGCGGGGCGCGAACCCATCGATATCGCGGTGGGTGTATCGAACTTCGACACCGCTTTCAGCATGACCACTCGCCTGGCGGAGATCGGGTACAAGCGCATCGCCTTCGTCTCAACTCCCATACATGGCAACGACCGCTTGCAGCAGCGGCGCATCGGCTACCGAAAAGCCCTGGAAAGCCGCAACATGGCCGTTGCGGAGCGGCTGGAGATCGAGATGCCCATCACCTCCGCGGGAGGCTCGGAAGCGCTGAACATTCTCAAACATCGCGATCCCACGATCGATGCCGTGTTCTTTTCGAGCGATGTGCTCGCCATCGGCGGCGTTCAGGAATGCCATCGGCGCGGCTGGCAGATCCCGAAGGACGTGGCAATCGCCGGCTACGGTGATACCGAGCTCGCCGCGCAGCTTTTTCCGCGCCTGACCACCGTTCGGGTGCCGCGTTATCAGATGGGCCGAAAGGCCATCGAAGTTCTGGCTCGCCGTATCGCCGGCGAAGCGGGCCTCCCCAAACAAGTCGCCATGCCGTTTGTCATCGTGGAGCGCGAGACAACCTAGCTTGACCCTGAAGAATCGCGGCATGAATCTACCTTGCCTCCTCGACATACACCAATTCGCTGGAGAATTTATCGGCCAGCCGCACTTCCATGCCGTGGTTCATGAGCGCATCGCCGGAGAAGGTTCCCGCCTTCAGCGCGCCGTCCTCGCCGTGAATCCTGTAATTCTTGTTGAGATCCAGGCCGGCCAAAAAAATCAGCTGATGAGTTTGCTCGCTGTTGGGCCGAAATAGGTAAGCCGTTCCCTTCTTGATGCTGGCATTCCAGTAGAACATGCCGTCCCAATGCAGGCCGTCGGCCCGGGGCAGGATGCGGTGTACGTGGGCATCTTGCAGCACCGGCCTGATCCAGCTCTTGTAGATGTCGCTCGAACGGCGAATGCCTCGCTTTTGCTGGTCCGTCAGCTTCTTGCTGTCGGTCAGTGCGAGGTCCCACGCGCCCATCATTCCGGAACGCCACAGGTATGGCTCGGGGGCATCCGCCACGTCCGAATAGATGCGCTCGTACGTGTATAGCAGGATCGAGGCCGGCGGGAACATGTAGCTCGTGTCATAGATCGATTGGCGGTCCGCCATGGCCGACAGCGTATCGGTGCCGACGATGTAATGCACATGCGCCATGTTGCCGAAGTCCTTGATGGTGCCGCCTCCCGAGCAGCCCTCCAACATAAGATCGGGGAATTTTTCCAACAGGTTGTTTTGGATGCCGTAGTAGCCGAGCGTGGACCAATAGCTCGTGTCGGTGTTGCTGTTCCCATGAGTGTGCCGCGCCGCGGAGGTGATGGCGATGGGGCTGAAATCAGTCTTCAAATAATCGACCTGATTGTCCTGCACCACGCGCGCGGTTGCCCGCTCCACCCAGCGCCGCGCGTCGTCGTTGCCCACATCGATCTGTGCGTTCCAGTTGATGCCGCCTTCCTTGTCGTAGGCCGGAGGGCGGGTAAACCAATCAGGATGATCCTGGACGTTCAGCGCGCCGGGCGCGTCGGAATCGGACGCCAGCGTCCAGGCCATCCACAGCGCAAACTGCATGTTGTTCGCGTGCAGGTAATCGGCGAGCGGTTTCGAGCCGCGCGGAAAGCGCTGCGGATCCCAGCGCCAATCGCCGGTGTTGGGGAACCACATCGCATCCGCGAGGAAGGTCTCGAATCCCAGCTCATGGGCGAGCCGGGCACTGGCGAGCACGTCCGCTTCGGTTTGAGTGCCGGGCTTGTTGCCATCGAAATAATAGCCGTACACCAGCGCAGGGTAGGGCTGTGCGGCCGATCGCTGCGGAAGTACCGAGTCCTGGATATAGCGATAAACGGAGTAAGCGCCTTCGGCCTGATTTCCCGAATAGGTGCCGATGAAGGCGGTCGGCACCCAGAACTCCTCTCCGGCGAGCACGTCAGTTTTGAATTCCCGCACGACGCCCACCGTCAGATCCAGCGTGGAGCCATTCGACGATCCGGTGATCTCGCCTACGCCTGAGAATTTCCAACCGAGGTACAGCCCGTGCGCGCCATCGACTTGCAGATTGAGAAACGGCACCTGAGAGGCCAAGTCCTCCGCCACGGTGCCGCCGCCGCCACCGTCGGACGGTCTGCTGGGAGCCGATACGCTCCAGTACTGCCCCACGGGGCGGCTCAAGACGCCGCCCGACACCTGTGCATTGGACCCGCCGCGCCGCACCTGCGTGGATTCAACGTAGTGGCCCACCGGCTGCGCAAGCGACGTGAGGACGAGGCTTGCCTGCGCCCCGATGGTGAGCCGGTCGGAGGAGGCATTTTTCAGCACCCTCCAATGTTCGATCGGTCCCAATCCGGGTGAGGCCTTCCAATACGATGTCAGTTCGAGGGCAGGAGAGGCATTTTTATAAGTCAGCGTCAGCGCTCGGTGCGCGGCGTCGTACGTTACGCCCGCATACGTCCACTGCAACGGGCGGACTATCCCGGCCTGCGTTACCGCGCCGGGCAATGGCTGCTCGTTGGGCACCGGCGTCCATTCCCACGGCCTGCCCACCGCGTGCAGCGCGAGAATTGCCTCGGTGCCGTTGCGAATTCCGATCTTAAGTTCCGTGTCCTGCGTCGCCAACGTCCATTCGGACTCAGCGGCTGTCGCCGCCGGCGCAGCGGCCGGCGCCGCCAACCACCAAGCCGCGCACGCAAGTACGATCAACATGCAACTCAGGCCACGGCGAGCGCAACGTCGACGATCCGATCCACGGTCAGGCCGTAGCGCCTCTGCAGCGTCGGCACTGAACCGCACTCGATGAACTTGTCGGGCAGGCCGATTCTGGTCATTCGGGTTCTGACATCCGAATCGTAAAGGACTTCCGCGACCTGGCTGGCCAGTCCCCCACAGGAGACATGGTTCTCCGCCACCAGTACGCGCGACACGGAGGCCGCGAACGCGGCAATCGCTTCGGTATCGAGCGGCTTGATCGTGGGCACATGCAGCACGCCCGTGCTGATGCCGCGTTTTTCCAGTTCCGCGGCAGCGTCCAACGCCCGCTCCGTCATAAATCCGGTGGAGACGAAACCCATATCTGCGCCCGTCTTGAGCAGCGCGGCCTTGCCGATGACGAACTGGTAGCCCGCGGGGCTCAGCACGGCCGGAACCCCGGCGCGCAGCAGGCGCACGTACACCGGGCCCTGGTACTGCGCCGCCGCCTCGACAACCTGGGCAATCTCGGTCGCATCGCAGGGATCGATGACCACCAGATCGGGAATGAGGCGCGCCAACCCGGTGTCCTCGGTGGCCTGATGCGTTCCTCCGTAGCCGGTCGTAAGACCGGGCAATCCCGCAAAAATCTTGACGTTGAGATGCGAGTGGGCACAGCCGATCGCCATGAAATCATAGGCCCGCCGGGTCGCGAACACCCCGTAGGTCGTGCAAAAGGGCACCATTCCGGTTCTGGCCATGCCCGCCGCCATTGAAAACAGGTTCTGTTCCGCCATGCCGACGTTGAAAAAGCGTTGCGGAAATTCCTTGATGAAGGGAACCAGGTCGGTGTACTTGGACAAATCAGCGGACAGCGCCACGACTTCCGGCCTGCGCTTCCCCAGAGCCGCCAATGCGTGGCCGAACGGGGCGTCGATGATGTTGCGCGGCAAGCTTGTCAGTGTGTTCATGGTCCCACTCATTCGGCGGCAGTCGCATGACTCAGCGCTTCGAATTCCTTCTCGAACTTGTACCAATCGCTGGACTCGATCCGGACGAAATGGGCCTTTTCCCGCCGCTCCAAAGTCGGGATGCCTTTGCCGGGTGTCGTTCGCAGCACGATGACGTGCGGCACGCCGGCCGTGGCCCGCGCCCATTGCAAGCTCTCCACGATGGCGCGCATGTCGTTGCCATCGATGTCGCGAACTTCCCAGCCGAAGGCGCGCCACTTTTCCGCAATGGGTTCCATCTTCAGAACGATGGGCCCGTCGGCCTGAATGCCGTTGCAGTCCACCAGCGCCACCAGATTGTCGAGCTGGAAATGCGGTATGGCCATCGCCGCCTCCCAGGTTGAGCCCTCTTGCAGCTCGCCGTCGGAAAGCTCGATGAATACGCGCGCGGACGCCTTCTGCATTTTCAACGCAAGCGCCATGCCGGCCGCTTGCCCCAGCCCATGCCCCAGCGATCCGCCGATGATCTCCACGCCGGGCGTCGTATCCAAGGTACTCATTTCGAAGCGGCTATCATCCGCGCCGTAGGTGCCCAGTTCGGCTTTCGGCAGCGTTCCGGCTTCCACCAAAGCCGCCCACAACGCGATGGAGTAATGTCCGGTGGACATGACGAAGCGGTCCCGCGCCGGATCCTGCGGATTCTTCGGATCGTACTTCATCTCGTGGAAATACAGAGCCGCCATGAGATCGGCCACGCCCAGCCCCTGGCCGAGATAACCCTGGCCTCGTCCGGACGCCATGGTCAGCATGTGCCGGCGCAGGTTTGTGGCACGGCGGTTGAGCTGCGCGATATCGACGGCCGTCGTTGTGTCTGAAGCGTTCGGCATGGGTTACCCGGTCAGTCCTTGTCCAATCCACCGCTGACATTCAAGCGCGCGCAGGTCACATAGTCCGGTGCATCCAGCGCAAGCCAGAGGATGCTGTCCACCACCTCGGACACTTCGGCGCGCCTGCCCAGCGGCACGCGGTTGGTGCGCTCCTGCAGGAAAGTCTCCAAGTCCGCCCGCCCCTCGACCCGCGCCATTTCTGCCTCAACGCTGCGCTGCATCGCCGTGTCCATCATGCCCGGAGCCACACTGTTCACCTTGATGCCGTGGCGCGCCAGCGCAACGGCGGCGGTTCTGTTGAAAGAATCCACCGCAGCCTTGCTGGCGGCATAGGCCGCATAGTTCGGCAGCGCCATGCGCGAGCCCGGGGACGTGATGTTGACGATTCGCCCTTTGGTGCGGTGCTTGATCATTTCATTCGCCACTCCCAAGGTCAGCGAGACCAGCCCGGTCACGTTCACCGCAAAGGTGCGCTGCCACAGCGCCTCCGACATGTTGCAAAAGGCCTCTGCCTCGCCGATGGCGGCGCAATTCACCAAAACGTCGATGCGCCCGAACTGGCGCATGCTGTCGCCGACGATCCGCGTCGTGCTGCCGGCGGCGGTCAGATCCACCGGTATCGAGAGCAGCGGGCCGCCGTGCGCCGCGCACTCCGTGTGGGCACTCGCCAATCCGGCCGCGTCGATATCGACCAGGACCACGGACAGCCCGCGCTGCGCGAATGCCGCCGACAACTCGCGCCCGAGCCCCGCAGCCGCACCGGTGACCAACGCACACCTTGGATCTTTCATTTATTTCGTAGGCTCAATGGGTTCATACATCCCTAACATAGCCGCCGCGCCGCCGTTGGCACGGCGCGGCGGCGATCCTTCAAGACCGAATCAATTGTGCCCGCCGAATCTTGCCGTAAACGATGCCATGAGAGTCGCCGGCGCCCCCACCGTCATGCTGCTGTAGTACGGCGAGTAGTAGCGCTTGTCGAATGCATTTTGCAGGATCAAGCGGTACGTCATGTCGATGTCGCCGATGGGATGGGTATAGAACCCGCCCAGATCGGCAAGCGTATAACCGGGAATGTCGTAACCGTTGGTCGCCAACAGCGGCGTGGCGCTGTTGTAGGTGACGTTGGCCGTCAAAGTCAGATCGGGAAGCATCGGCAGCTTGTACTCTCCGTACACGGCCGCGCTTTGCCGCGATGCGCCCGGCACGTACTTGCCGTTCAAGGTCGGATCGCCGGTATCCACTTGCTTGGGATTGAGTATCGTGATCCCCGCATTGAGCGTCAATCCGAAGGGGAACAGGCTCGTGGAGGTGAATTCAACGCCCGTAAAGCGGTTCTTGCCTTTCTGGAAATAAAAGAACGAGTTGGGCCCCAATATTTTGGTGTACGAGAGCGGCTGCTCTTCATCGAATACGTTCAAATTCAGCTGCGATATATTCGCGACCTGCCATTTTATGCCGACCTCCGCCGACTTGAGGCGCAGAGGTCCGAAGCGCTCACCCGAATTGGTGTAGCGCGGATCGACGGGCGCCGAGCCTCCCGGGCTGATGGCATCGGCATAGGTCACGTAAAAACGCAGCTTGTCCTTGGGCGAGTAGGACAAGGAGAAGCTGGGTGAGAGCCCGTTTGCATCCGTCTCGGCCAGGACGCCCGTCGAGTCCATCAACTTCGCCTTGTTGTCTCCCTCGTTGACTCCCAGCCAAAGGTCCCAGTGCTCGCCGAAGCGGATGCGGTCTTGGATGTACTCCTGGGTCCACCATTGCGACAATCGAAATTGGTTGAACAGCGCTTGCGCCGTCGGCGTGAAGGGCTGCGGGTAGGCGCGGGGCGAATACAGGTTGTCGGCCGTATAAGGAGGCGCTGCATAATAATCAAACGAGGTCGGCAAGCGGATATGCTGCTTCAACTGCGAGACGCCAAAAGTCATGTCATGGGTGATGCCGAACGTTTGGAAACTTCCCAGGATGTCCATCCGATAGGTGCGGTTGGTATAGGCCTGAAATCCGAATGTATTACAGGAGTAGGCCCCTTCCCCGGTGACCGCATTGGGATCGGTGAGCGTGCAGGACTTGTTGAGGACCGATTCCGACTCGTTCGAGTACGTCGCCACGGCCCGCCAGGTGCCGAACAGATCGCGGGAGAATTTCCCGGCCACATGGTAGCCGTCTCGCTCCAGATGCTCCCACGGCTGTTCGGTGGAATTGCGAGGGTCGACTGTTCGCAACGGCGCAACCGGGTTCGCGGAAAAGGAGACGGTAGGAGAAGCCGGCGCATTGCGTCGCACGATCTGATAATCGATTTCCGACTTGATTCCGAGAATGTCGCTCTTGGTCAGCATGATCGAAGCGGAGTTGCGCTCGCCGTGATAGGTGTCGCGCCTGAATTCGGTGATGGATTCGTGCACGCCGATGACGCGCACACCATCGCCTTGGGCGCTGTTTTTGAACGGCATGTTGCCGTCCACCACGTACTTGTTGTCGCCCCAATTGTTGGCCTGTGCCGTGACGTCAAGATATTCATGGAGAGCGGGGCGCTTGATCAGATAGTTGATTGCACCACCCCCTTGGACCAGGAAGCCGTATTGGATGGAATTCGGTCCCGTCATCAATTCCGCGGCGCCGATGAACTCGGCGTTGTCCCAAACCACCCCGCCGCTGTAGGAACCCTCGAGGAATTGAAACGCCAACATGCCCCGAACACGGGGATGCTCGCCGCCCGGTGAATCGCTGCCGCGTTGCACACCCGGCCAATCCCGCAGGATATCCAGGGTGCTGCCGACCATCTGATTGGTCAACGTCAGTTCCGTAATGGCCACGATGTTCCGAGGAACATCCTCGATGGGTGCATCCACCAAGGAACCCACCGATCCGCGAGTAATCCGGTAGGCGACGACCACGATCTCTTTCAATTCATCGGAGTCGGCCTTCTTGCTGTCGGCCGCGGCAGCCGGCGCTGCATGCGAGGAAGCTGTCCATCCGGCCATGCCCAAGAAGGCGGCCGCCAAAGCCGCATAAACCGCGTGGCTGTAAAAACTGCCCAGGTATTCCCTCAAGTGCTTCATGATCAATCTCCCCCTGCCCATTCTTTATTTATGACTTTGGCTGCCGCTGCGTCGCATGTTCACACTGCGACGCAGCAGCGCCGGACCATCGACGCCTAATGACAACGATACCATCGTAACTGGTGAAATCCGGGTTTGTAAAGTAGGCTTCCAAAATATGCCTGCGCAGGAGAGATCCCGTGATGGCGGGCAGATGCATCCGTGACGCACGGTCGGCGGACCGAACGCATGCGTGCAAATATTGTAATATTCGCCAAATTATAGGGTTTTTATCAACCCGCGATCGTGCTGCGCCCGCTTCTTACTTGACTCTGCCGGGCGGCGCGGCGCGAAGTTCGGCTTAAATCACCGCCAAATCCAGCGTGGAAGATGGCGCGCCGTGCGCCGGTGACAACGTTACCAGCCCAGCGGGAACGTCAGGCCTGCGCCGTCATCTCGAGGCCGCCGGAATTTCCCGCCCGGATCAAACCGGCCTTGAGCTTGAAGCTGACCAGCCAGAAGTGCAGCGCCGCCCAGAATCCGACGAGCGACAGCGGCAGCAACGCCATCCGCAGCGAATCGGCACCGAAGCGCGGCGCCAAGAAGTCGCTGCCGATACCGACGAGCTGGGGAGCTATCACCAGGTTGCCGATGGTGGTCATCAGCAGAAATACACCGACTATCTTCGATCGCATCAGCGCCGGCACGAGATTTTGCACGAGCGCGAAACAGGGGCCGATGGGCGCGTACGACAGTGGAATAAAGAACCAGAGCAGGGACAGCGTTGCGCTGCGCGTTGCCGCGCTCAGCGCCAGCACGGCGGGAATTGCTCCCGAGACGCAGCAAATCGCGAGAAACCACGGCACCGCACGAGCATCCCGCGCGACCAGCTTGCGCATGAGCCAGGTGGTTGCCACGAGCACCGCCGCCCCGCCGACGCCATGCATCAAGGACACGGCACCCCCGGCTTCCCCGAGACTCATATGGTATGAGCGCACCAGAAAAGAAGGCATCCACCATAACAGTCCAAACGCCCAGGTCGAGTACAGGGCGCCGCCGGCCAGGGCGTGCCGCAGGGCGGGCTCGCGCCATGCAAAGCTCAGCATGTTGACAAAGGACGGGCTTTGGTCCGGCGCCATGCGGGCATCGAGACGGCCGCGGACCGGTTCTCTGACCGTGGCGCGCAACACGCAAGCCAGTATGAGTCCGGGAATTCCGAGAACAAAAAATGCACTGCGCCAACCCCATTGATCGCTTACGTAGCCCGTGCTTGACCCAAGCATGGAACCGATGGGCGCGCCAAGCGCGAAAATCGACAGGGCGAATGCGCGGCGCCGCCAGGGAAAGTAGTCCGACACCAACGACTGGGACGGCGGTGTGCCCCCGGCCTCACCCACGCCCACCAGCACGCGGGCGGCGGCAAGTTGCCAGAACGTTCGGGTGAAGCCGCACGCCACCGTCATCAATGACCAGGCAGCGAGCGCCAGCGCCACCAGATTGCGCCGGTTGACACGATCGGCGAGTACGGAAAGCGGCAGGCCGGCGGCCACATAGAAAAGCGCCAGGGATGCTCCGGTGAGAAAGCCGACTGCGGCGTCCGATATATGGAGATCGGCTTTGATCGGCTCGATCAACGTCGAAATGACAAAGCGATCCGCAATATTGAGCGCATAGACCCCGGTTAACAGGATCAGCACGTACCAGCGTGTGAGCTCCGCTTCACCGTGCGAATCGAGGGCGATGGGTTCGTCAATTTTCATCGCCCGAGTGTAAACAAATATGCCGCGACGCGTGCCGGCAGGCGCGGCGCTCAACCGCGCGCGAGTGCCACGACTGCACACTCGGGCACACGCGGCGCCCCGTCGCGCAGCCTTAGAAGGTCGCGGTCAGCACCGCGCCCACCGTCCTCGGTCGCAATATGGTGGCGGTGCCGCCAAACGGCGCGGTGCTGGCGGACTGGAAGCCATATTGATTGAAGAGGTTGGTTGCGTAGAGCGACACCTGGAAGCGGTCGACGATGTTGACGCCCAGCCGCAGATCGGCGGTGGTGTAGTGCGGAATCGTGTAATTCGGGTTCGACGGGACCAGCGCCACGCCGTTCGCTGCGGTGCCACCGAAGAACGAGGTCTTGTTACTTCCCTTGTAGTTCGCCCCGCCGGCGAGGAATCCCTTTAGCCCATCTGTGATGGGGAATTCGTAGTTGCCGGTGAACGAAAAGGTCCACTTTGGAATTCCCGGAAGCTGCTCGCCCTCCCGAGCGCCGATGGATGCATCGTCGTGCGCGAGCTCGCTGCTCGAATAGGACGCCGCGGCAATCAGGCTGAGCGCCTTGAAGGGACGCAGGGTGAAGGTGGTTTCGACACCGTTGATCAAGACGTTGCTGTCGGCGTTGCCACCTACATTCACGCCCATGAAGCTGCGAAAAACCTGCAGATCCTTCCAATTGATGTGGTACACCGCTGCGTCATAACCGAACACGCCGTCGGCCGCCGCCCCCTTGGCTCCCACCTCGTAGCTCCACAGACTGTCAGCCTTGATGAAGGGCTCCGACAGCTGCTGGCCGGTGTTTGGGTCTACCAGCGTCAGATTGGCTGACGCCGGCCGATAGCCGCTGGCGATCCGCGCGTAGAGAGACAGGTCCTTCGTCGGCCGATAGCGGGCGTTGAGCAGGTAGGTCTTGACGTTGTCGATCACGGTCCGCTCATTTATATCGGGTCCGGCAAACACACCTGTCCCCGAGAAGGAAACCGATGCCTCGTTGTGGCTTACGCGAAGTCCCAAGGTCGTGTCGAATTGCGGCGTGATGTAGTAGGTAAGGTCTCCAAAGCCGGCATACTCCTTGTAGCCGGATGGGAACACCTGCTGCACCAGGTTGTAGATTCCCGGGGAGACGATGGTGCCCTGAAAATTGGAGCTGCGTTCGCGGGTGAAGTACAGGCCGGTGATCCATTCCAGCTTTCCGTTGCTGCTGGATGTGAGCCGGACCTCATCTGCTATCCGCTCCGTCGCGATGTCGAAATTCAGCAGCACACTGTTGGTGCCGGTCGGGACTCCGAGGGCGTTGTCCACGAACGGTCCGAATGCCTGCGTCAGATTATCCAGCGCCTTCTGCGTGAACTTCTGGTAGCTGCTGACGGCCGTGGCCGTGGCCCAACCGAGTTGATATTCCAGAGTGGCGCCGGCCAATTCGAATTTGATGTCGGTCGGCGTATCGGTCGGCGCGACCTCATTGTAACGTCCCACCGTGGGCGTGCCCGTGACCACGTCAAAGGGCACCGCATTGGCGTTCAGGAAGTCGAACTTCTGATTCATATAGTTCAACTTGACCTTGAGCTTGTCGGTCGGTTCGAAAAGCAGCGCAGCGGATCCGCCTTGAAGCTTCGCTCGGTTCACGGCCTTCAGACCGCGAGAGGTCTCATCGATGAAGCCGTCGGCATTCTGATAAAAGCCGCTGGCGCTGAGCGCCAGCATGTCGTGAATCAACGGTACGCTCACGCTTCCCTTGTACAGCTGGTTGAATCCGCCGTGATAGGTTTCCGAGAAATCGGAGGAGACCTTCCCGTGGACTTCGGTCAGAGAGGGTTCTCGGGTGATGTAGCGCAGGGCTCCGCCCATTGAGCTGGCGCCGTAGAGAGTTCCCTGCGGTCCCTTGATGACCTCGACCCGGTCAATGTCGGCCAACAGCGCGTCGAGCGCGAAGTTTGCGCCCTCGGCGAAGGAAGTCTCCGATCCATAGGGTATGTCATCGATGTAGATCCCTACCGACGCGGTCGAGAAGACATTCGCGACGCCGCGAATGGTGACCGACCCCTGCCCGGGGGCGCCGTTGTCGTTGTAGATGACACCGGGTACGTAGGCAAGCACATCGGCGAGTGAATTCAAGCCTCCTTGCGCAAATTGATCCGGATCGACCACCGCAACCGATGCCGGCACGTCTTGCAGCGGTTGTGCGCGCCGCGCGGCGGTGACGATGATCTCTTGGAGCGGTGACTCGTCCGCCGCCGCGACGGCGAACCCTGTCAACAATACGCTCAGGCCTAAGGAAGCCTGCAGAGCCGTACAGCCCTTTGAATGATTCACCCCTGGCATGTTGCTACCCTTCTTATTGCGCGAGGCGAAAGGGTCGCCTCATACCGCTGCCAACCAGAATGAGCGAGCCCGGAGGGCCCATCTATAATATTTCTATCGATTTCTGGAACGAGAGAGTAGCAGCGCGCAAGGCCGCGACGCTGAACTTGGGATAAATCTTCTACAACGAGTTAGGATTTTTATAGATGGGCCCGCGCGGCCACCGGATATTCCGCGCCACCGTGCGCTCCCGCGGCGCCCTGCCGGATCCGACCAGAGAGGATAACTTATGAGATTTCGTCATCGCTCGCCAGCCGCCAGCCTGGGCGTCGTTCTGCTCGGGTGGCTGCACCCGGCGGCCGCGGTTGATCAGAAGGACACGCTGCTTCTGAGCCAACCCGCCGTGAGCGCTGCACATGTCGCGTTCATCTACGATGAAGACCTGTGGATCGCCGATCGCGACGGCAGTCACAGCCGCAGGCTCACCACGGCCCCGGGGCCCGAGGCACGGCCCCGCTTCTCACCCGACGGCGGCTCAATTGCCTTCAGCGCCAACTACGATGGGAACGTGGACGTCTACCTGATGCCGGTGGAGGGGGGCAGTCCCAAGCGTCTCACCTGGCACGGTGGCGACGACTGGATGGAGAGCTTCGATCCGCGCGGCAAAGTCATTTTCAGTTCGCAGAGCGATGTGCGCTCGCCCGCTGAAATACATCTCTTCGAAACCGACAACCGTGGCTCGCACCCGATTCGTCTGCCCATACCGCTCGGCAATGACGCCAGCGTTTCACCGGATGGCGCCCGTATCGCCTATACGATCATGCCGCCGACGGGATTTCAGTCCCTGACCCATTGGAAGGGCTATCGCGGCGGCAGTGCGGCGCGCATCGCCATCATGACCTTCGCGGGTCTCGCCGTGCAGTCGCTGCCTCAGCCGGCCGGCCGCAGCAATGATCTCAATCCCATGTGGGTGGGCGCGCGTCTGTATTTCAACTCCGATCGGGCCGGCGAGTTCAACTTGTTCAGCTTCGACATGGGTAGCGGCGAAGTGCGCCAGTTGACTCATTTCACGGACTTTCCGGTACTCAACCCGACTGCCGGCGGTGGCGTCGTCATTTTTGAGCAGGCCGGGCGTCTGCATCTCATGGATCCGGCGACAGGCTCGCTGACGACTCTGCATATCTCGACCAACTCCGACCTGCGTGAGACGCGGCCGCGGCGAGTCAGCGGGTCGGATTTCGTTCGCCACGTCGCGCCGTCGCCGGGGCTCGAACGGGTGGCAGTCGAATATCGCGGCGAGATTGTTACCGTTCCTGCCGAGAAGGGCCTGCCGGAGAACCTGACCCGCAGTTCCGGCGCCAACGATCGCGAGCCGGCGTGGTCTCCCACGGGAGGGCGTATTGCCTGGTTCTCAGACAGCTCGGGTGAATACGAACTCCTCATTGGCGCGCACGACGGCTCGGGATCCGCACGCCACCTGCGCATCGAGGGTGGTGCCGGCTTTTATCGGGACATCAAATGGTCTCCCGACGAACGGTTCATTTCCCTTCTGGACAATGCGTACGCCTTGTTCGTGGTCGGCGTCGAGACCGGGCAGGTGCGCAAGATTGCCGGCAACCGCTTTTTCGGGCATGAGCCGTATATCTCCCACAACTGGTCGCCCGACTCCAGGTGGCTCGCCTACACGGAGAACGGCAATGGCCTGATACAGAAAGTGCATCTGTATTCCGTCGAAGACGGCAAGTCGCGCCAGATTACCGACGGACTGACCGAAGTCAGTGAGCCGGTATTCGATCCTGACGGGCGCTATCTCTATGTTATCGCCTCTGACGAGGCCGGACCGATCAAGGACTGGTTCGCACAGTCCTCGCTCGATATGACCTTCAAACACACCCTGTACGCCATCGCGCTGGCCAAGGACACCCCATCACCGCTGCCGCCTGAGAACGCCACCCTCAGCAGCGCCGAGAGCCCCGGGCCCGCACCGGCCGCGGCCCCCAAGGGTGCTCAACGCGCCGGCAAGCCCGAGCGAATCCGCATCGACTTCGAGGGTATCGAGCAGCGTATCGTTTCCTTGCCCTCAGGGACGGCAACACTGCGTGATCTGCAAGTCGGTAAGAGCGGCGAGCTCTATTACCTGTCCTCTGCGCCCATTCCGGCATTCGAAGCCTTATCGTCCCCGGCGGAACTGAAGCGGCTGGCCCTGAAGGAGCGCAAAGCGATCACCTTGCTGTCCGGAATCGACAACTACACCGTGTCCCGGGACGGCGAGAAAGTGTTGTTCAGGCGGGGCAAGAGTTGGCGGACGGCCGCCCTGGGCGCGGCCATCGATGCGGATCGTGCCGCGGAAATCCCCTTGGCGAGCATCTCGATCCTCATCGACCCGCCCGAGGAATGGCACCAGATCGCGCGCGAGGCCTGGCGGCTCAATCGAGACTTTTTCTACGCACCCAACCATCACGGTCTCGACTGGAACGGCGTATGGAAAAAATATGAGCCGTTCATCGATCATGCGGCGACACGCTCCGACGTTGAGCGGATCATTGCCTGGATGCTGAGCGAGCTGCGCGTGGGCCATAGCTACAGCACCGCCGGAGCCGGGTTGGGCGAAGCGCGCAAGCTGACGGTCGGATTGCTCGGCGCCGACTACCGCGTGCAAGAGGGCCGCTATCAGTTCAGCAAAGTCTTCGGCGGCTTGAATTGGCGTCCGGATCTGCGAACGCCGCTGCGCGGGCCGGGAGTCTTCGTCGCAGAAGGCGAATTCCTGCTCGCGGTTGACGGCAAGAACCTGACCGATGCCCAGAGCGTGTATGCGGCCTTCGAGGCTGACCGGCCCGTGCGAATCACCGTCGGCGCGCGAGCGGACGGGAGCGCCTCGCGCACCTTGACGGTGGTGCCCATCGCGAATGAGCGGGAATTGCGGTATGTCGACTGGGTCGAGAGCAACATTCGGAAAGTCGATGCGGCGACCGGCGGCAGGGTGGCGTACGTCCATGTACCTGATACGTCGGTGGCCGGCCACTCGGCGTTCAAGCGTTATTTTTACCCTCAGAGCCACAAGGACGGCATCATCATCGACGATCGCAACAACGGCGGCGGCTACATGGCGGACTACTACATCGATACGCTCCGCCGGCTACCGGTCATCGACTGGGCGACCCGGTATGGCGAGGATTTGGTGGGACCACGCGGCGCCATCTTTGGGCCCAAAGTGCTCATCATCAATGAGGGCGCCGGATCGGGTGGCGATCTGTTTCCCTGGATGTTCCGCAAGTTTCACTTGGGCCCGCTCGTGGGCATGCGCACGTGGGGTGGCCTGGTGGGGAACCTGGAGATTCACACTTTGATGGACGGCGGGACGACGACGGCACCCAACATCGGCGGCTGGACGCCCGAGGACGGATGGGTCATCGAGAATGAAGGCGTCGCCGCCGATACGCCCATCGACGCCGCGCCGCGCGATTTCGCCGCGGGCCGCGACCCGCAGTTGGACAAAGCGATCGAGATTGCGTTGCAGGAGCTGAAAGAGCGGCCGCGCCCGACGCCGCATCGGCCGCCCTATCCGTTGAAGGTGCGCTAACGCAGCGGGAATCCGCTGAAGGTCTTCGCATCCTTGATGACGATGTGCGAGATGACCTTTTCGACTCCCGCCTCGCCATCCTGCAGCACCCGCGCAATCTCGCGCCATGCCCGTATGTCGGGGACGACGACCTTCAACAAGTAGTCGTACTGACCGCTGACCTGCGCGGCCTCGATGATTTCAGGCATGGTATTGACCACGCGCTCGAAGCGCGCGAATTCCGTCGAGTTATGCCGCTTCAACGAAATCTCCGCCAGAATGATCAACGTGGAACGGACCAGTTCCACCTCCACGCGGGCGTGGTACCCGGATATGATTCCGGCGGATTCCAGACGTCTCACCCGAGCCAGACAGGCGCTCGGCGAAAGAGCGACCCGCTGGGCAAGGGACTGATTGGTCAGACGCCCCTCTTTCTGCAGGGCCTGGAGAATCTTGATGTCCATGCGGTCGAGGTTCTTCATGGTGCCTCAGCGATTGCAGTTCTCGCGCGTGTCGCGGCAAATCTCCGCAGAGTCTGCGGTGAGCGTGCCTCCGAAGGGCACTCTTTGCGCGCCGCGGCGGCTCAATATCATCGTCACATGCGCGTGTTTCATTCAAACGAATCCGTTGGCCACGACCCCACGACCTTTTTCCGGCGGGGGGTGACGATTCCCCACCCCGAGACTGCCGAGCGTTATCTCTTGTTGCGCCGGTCGGTCGCCGCAGCAGGCTATCCAATCTGCGATGCGCCCGATCACGGCTTGGAGCCCCTGTTGGCGGTCCATACGCCCGCCTACATCGAGTTTATCGCCCGCGCATGGGAAAGGCGCGGCGAAGTGGACGCCGCGGCGGAGGAAATGCTGACAACCCAGTTCGCGCGCCAGCAGATGCACCGCCGTCCCGAGGGCATGCTGGGTCTGCTCGGATACCACACCGCAGACACGTCCACACCCATTCGAGCCGGCACCTGGCGCGCGGTGTACGCCACGGCCCAGGCGGCCGTCAGTGCCGCGGATTCGGCGCTCAAGGACGGTGCCGCGTACGCGTTGTGCCGGCCGCCGGGTCACCACGCTTACGCCGACTGTGCCGGCGGTTTCTGTTACGTGAACAACACGGCGGTCGCCGCGCAGCGTCTGCATGCCAGCGGTCAACGCGTGGCCATTGTCGATATCGACGTCCATCATGGGAATGGGACCCAGGGCATATTCTACGAGCGCTCCGATGTCTTGACGATCTCGATGCATGCCGACCCTTCAAACTACTTCCCGTTCTACTCAGGATACGCCGACGAGGCCGGACGGGGGGCCGGTCTTGGGTTCAATCTGAATTTGCCGCTGCCGCATGGTTCCGGCGATGACGTATTTTTTTCCGCGCTCGAGCGCGCGCTTGCGCACGTGCGCGCGTTCTCTCCCGGAGCGCTGGTTGTGGCGCTGGGCTTGGACGCTTCGGAGCACGATCCTCTCGGAGTATTGAAAGTCACCACGGACGGCTACGCGAAAGCCTCTCGCGCCATCGCAAACCTCGGTCTGCCTACCGTACTCATTCAAGAAGGTGGCTATCTGTGCCCTGCATTGCCCCGCAATCTCACGACATTCCTGCAACCCTTCGCTCGCTGAGGGCAAGCGCGGCGATCTCGCCGCCGGCGCTCCTCAACGTCTCGCCGCTCTTGGCGCCCAAGGTCAATACCGAGGCCAAGTTGTCCGTGGCGTTCATTCTGCTGCACGAATTCACCCTGTTTGCCTTTTCAGGTTTTGTCGACGCACTGCGCATAGCCGGTGACGAAGCCGATCACAGCAGGCAGAAGGAATGCCGCTGGACGGTGATCGCGCCCACGTTGCAGCCGGTCCGCGCCAACTGCGGCGTGGAAGTGACGCCATGGGCGACATTTCCGGATCCGGGACAATTCGATTATCTGGTGGTGATCGGCGGTCGAATGGAGCCGCAGAGGAATACCGACCCACGAATTCTCGACTATCTGCGCCGCGTCGCAGATCGCGGTATTGCCATCATCGGAGTGTGCACCGCCACTTTTGTGCTGGCCCGCGCCGGCATCATGCAAGGCAGGCGCTGTTGTGTTCACTGGAATGCGCGCGCGGATTTCGCAGCCGAATTCCCCGATATCGCCGTGGATTCGGACACCATCTTTCTCGAGGACCGCGACCGGATCACCTGTCCCGGCGGACAGTCGTCGGCCGACGTCGCTCTGCATCTGATCGCCAAGCATTGCGGCGCAGCCAGTGCGCGCAAAGCCGCGGCCGGCATGGTCTTGGAACAGATGCGCGGCAATCGGACACCGCAACCCCATGCGGAAGCCTCATGGTTCGGGGACATCCGCATGCCGCTCATCCGCCGCGCCATCACCGTCATGGACCGCTGTATCAGCCGGGATCTGTCCATCACTGAGATCGCGGAACACCTGCGGGTGAGCGACAACACGTTACATCGGGCATTTCGCCGCGGCATCGGTGAGTCGCCGGCGAAGTTCTTCCGCATCCTGCGCCTGGCGCACGGTCATTGGAGCCTGCAGCACAGCGACATGTCCATATCGCAGATCGCGCATGTTTATCGTTTTTCCGACGCCTCCCATTTCACACGATTGCATCGGCTCTACTACGGAAGCACCCCGGCGCAGGTGCGTGGCAGCGCCGAGCCTCGGCAGACCTCGGCGCGGACCGGGCGCGAGACCACCGGGATGATGGGCCAAATTCTTTCGGGCGGTTTGTTCATTTTCGGCTAGCTCGCCGAGCGCTGCATGCCGGATAGCGCCAGGGAAATCAAAGCCTGCTGTCGCAGTGGTGCGCCGCTGCTATGATCGGGCTGCCCGTGACCAAGCGCGTTGCTCATCTGCGGAATTCCCGCCGGAATCCCGCTGCGGCCTGTCGCGCAGCCGCTCGGTTGTTTCCCGCCGATTCGCAACGAGAGGCCTCGCAGGAAATTTTATCGTGGGACGGCTATCAAGTCTCCCCGCTCCTGCCATTGCGCGGCCTTGCATCAGCTACCGGCGTCGGCGAAGTCTGGCTGAAAGATGAAGGTGCGCGCTTCGGGCTCGGTAGTTTCAAAGCTCTAGGAGGTGCCTACGCCGTCACGCGTCTTGCGGGCTCGGGCTCGCAAACGTTCGCGTGCGCCACCGATGGCAACCACGGGCGCGCGGTGGCCTGGGGCGCCCGCCGTCTCGGCGCGCGATGCATCATCTATCTGCACGCCGGCGTCAGCGGCGGCCGCGAATCCGCCTTGCGCGAGCTCGGCGCCGGTATCGTGCGTGTTGCGGGCAGTTACGACGACTCGGTGCATGAGGTCGCGCTCGATGCGGCGGCGAACGGATGGACGCTGGTCGGAGATACCTCCGATGATGAACGCGATCCCGCAGCAGCGCTGGTCATGGCGGGTTATACGGTGCTGATCGATGAAATCGCGGCACAACTGTTGCATCACGCGGCGCCCACGCATCTATTCGTCCAGGCGGGGGTGGGGGGATTGGCCGCGGCGGTCATTGCTGGCGTATGTCGGTATTGGGCGCCAGCGCCGCCGCGAATAGTTGTCGTGGAACCCGAGCAAGCATCTTGCGTTTTTCGAAGTCTGGCGGCGGGCGAGCGGGTCACCGTGCCCGGCGACCTCCATACCTTGATGGCCGGCCTCGCGTGCGGCAAAGTCTCCGGTCTTGCCTGGCCATTGCTCGAGGCTGGCGTTTCCGACGCCGTCGTGATTCGCGATGACGACATACCCGGCGCGATGCGGCTCATGTTCGCGGGCCACCGCGGTGATCCCAAAGTCATTTGCGGGGAATCGGGTGTGGCGGGCGTCGCGGCACTTCTCGCCAGTGCCCAGGAAGCGCCCGTTCGAGAGGCGCTTGGACTCGAGCATGACAGCCGCGTGCTCTTGATCAACACCGAAGGCGCGACCGACGCGAAAATCTTCGCATCGCTCGTGCCGGACGCTGCGGGCATTTGCGTGGCAGTCCAGCGAGGCACGCCGCCACCCCTCACGGAGCAGGCTGCTCCTCCGTAGCCACGCACACCCGGTCTCGGCCTGCGTGCTTTGCACGATATAGCGCGTCATCCGCCGCCTTGAGCAGGTTGGCCGGCTTGGTTCCGTTTACTGGGTAAGCCGCGACGCCGAACGAGGCGGTTGGCGCCGGCAGCGTTTGCCCCAGATGGGTGAGATTGGTGTCGCGAATCGCGAGCCGCATCTGTTCGGCACGCTCGCAGGCGCATTCCAGGCTCGCTTCCGGGAGCACGACCACGAGCTCTTCGCCGCCGTAGCGGCAAGCCATGTCGGAGGGACGAATGTTTTTCATAATCGCGCGAGCTACGGCGCTCAGCACGAAGTCGCCGGCGTCATGGCCATATTTGTCGTTGAAGCTCTTGAAGTGGTCGATGTCGATCATCACTACCGACAGCGGCTTGCCGCTGCGCTCGGCGCGATGGATCTCGCGGTTGAGTGCGTCCTCCATGTAGCGTCGGTTGTACAGATTCGTCAGGCCGTCGCGCAGAGCCAATTCGCGCAGGGCATCGCGCAGTTTGAGATTTGCCAGCGCGGGACCGACCCGATCGGTCATCGCGCGTAGGCGCTGTTCGGTTTCCCGTGCCGGACGACGGGTACGCGCGCTCACGTCCACCGCAATGCGGAACAGACCGAGGATCTGCCCCTGGCCGTGGACGGGCATACAGACATAGCTCCCGGCCTCTGCTTCCGCATGTCGGCACCGAATGGTTCCCGTCCGCGCTACAAAATGCGGCCTTCCGAGCCGCAGAGCCCAGCATTCGTCCGGGACCAGCACCGTTTCGGACGCGCGCCCGGTGCCCCAGGTGGTGACGTGTTCGAGCACGTCGCGCGATTCGCGGTAGATGAAAAGGGATCCCGGCGAGGTGGGGAAAAGTTGGGCTCCGGTATCGCGCACGATCTCGTACGCCTCGCCGCGTTGCGTGCATGATTGCAGCAGTTCAGCCATATGCGACAGGGCTTCCCCGTCGCGATGAAACGATTCCAGTTGCCGGACCGTGGCTTCCAGCTCCTGGTTGTTGCGGCGCATTGCGGCGTCGGCCGCGCGCCGCGCGGCAATCTGCCGGGCCAGATTACGATTAGCATCGCGGATTGCCGTCATCCGAAGTTGCAGGGCTTCCTCCGCGCTACGCAGGGCTGCTTCCTTCTGATACATCGCGGTGACGTCGCGTGCGATCGTGATCTCGCCGACCAAAGTACCGTGGTCGTCCAGCAACGGCGTCGTCTTGAGAATGACGCGGATGATTTCACCACCCTTCTTGCGCCGCTCGGTGGCCGATGAGGTCGGACGCCCGGCACGAACGCGCGCGAGCAGACCCGCATAGTCGACCTCGGACAGTTCGGCAGCATGCAGCTTGCGCAACGGCTGGCCGATGGCCTCCTCTGCCGAAAAGCCATACAAAGAGGCCGCCTCCCGATTCCAGTAGGTGACCACCGCGTTCAGGTCCTTGACGATGACGGCCTCGCCGCTTTGCTCGAGCACCTGCGCGAGTTCGCGGGCGCTTGCCACCGATCGCTCGGTCCCGGCATCTTGAATCATTTGTGGCTTGACGGCTCGCATCGAATCCCAGCTTAGGAGTAGATTAGGAACGCACGCGCGTGTAATTCCGCAAAACCCGTTATGGCAATTGTGACGTGCGTCGCCATCCTGGGATCAGAACCGCACTCCGCTGCCGGATGCCGCGACACAAGACCTCAATCGTCTGGCTTACTGGAACCGGGGATGTGCACGGACTGTTGTATCGGCCCCGACTCTCTCCCGAACGACAACCGAACCGTCAAACGCAGGATCCGCTTTCGATACTGAGTGACCCGAACGGGCCGGACTTCGCAAGAGGGTGCTGCCTCGCTATATGAAGCCCTTGACATAGTCCTAGGACCAATGCGACATGTGACGTCGGCTATCGGTGATCTACCCACGCCATTAGGCAGAACCCTTAAGTTCAGGAGAATGGCTTCCAATGGTCCGTCTATTCGCGCCGATAGCAACAAAGTGGCCGACCGTGCATACATCTGAGGTGCAACAGAGGATGCCTCCCCTGGGACAATGGCTAACTGATTCTGGTTTAGCCGGGCTTTCGCATCGCTTCCTGAATCTAACGCAATGAGGACGGCTGCTATGGATTCTCACGCGGTTCACTGGCCGATGCCGCCGTTCTTCAAAGTCGCGACGCCGGAGGCTCCGGGTAGCAGCAGAGCATGTTCGCTGGAGTTCACCGACGGACGTGTTCTAGCAGCGGAACTTGTGGACTTCGACTTGGGCGTCGAATCCGTCGGTCTGCGCCAGTCAGATCCGCAGGCACTACGGCGTGTCCACATGTCGCAAATTAGGTCGATCAAGCTGACGCGACCGGTCGCCTATGTTGCCGATACGGCGGCTCTCGGTGCGGTTGGCGTAACCGACGCGCACGTCGACAATCGCAAGCCATTCGTGGTCGTTCTCATCGACGGTGCGACAACGACCGGAAACACACTGGGTTTTGTCAACGAAAAGGAGGGCTTATTTTTATTTCCCATCGCCGCAGATAGCGAGCAGGTTTTTCATTGTTTTATACCGGCGGGCCAAATCAAGGATGTGCAGATTGGACCGCGCCTGGGTGACGTGCTCGTAGAGAAGCATTTGGTGAGCGCTGAAAACTTGTCACTAGCCTTAGCGAAGCAGGCGAAACTTCGACAGGAGCGAATTGGAAGCTACCTGACTGATCGGGCCATCATCTCTGCGGCAGAGCTGACGCGCGCGATCGCTGCCCAGGGGAAACGACCCCATGCGCGACTCGGCGATATTCTCATCGAGGCCGAGGTAATCACGGCAGAACAGCTCAAGGAGGCCCTCGCGATTCAGGCGATTCACCGTGAGCGTCGAATTGGCGAGGTATTGATCGAAATGGGGGCCGTTTCAATTCGGCTGATTCAGTTTGCGCTATCCGATAAACTCGGCATCCCCTATGTGAACGTGCGCCAGTTTGCGATCGGGCCGGGTGCACTTGAGACCATTGACACCGCATTTGCCATCCGCCATCAGGTACTGCCGCTGCTGCGTATAGGGGACTCCTTGATCGTTGCGGTCGAAGACCCCCTCGGCATGGATTGTGCGCAGGAATTGCGCGTCAAGACCGCCATGATCATCGCCCCGGTGATCGCCAATCCTCTGGATCTCAAAGCGCGTATCGCGAAGGAGTACTCAAACTTCGAGGCTCGCGCTGAGGGAAGACCTGGGACGACCAATGCGCCCGACATTGGTCGAGACGCACGTATAAGCGGCGGGGCGCAAGTAAAAGTCGCGGATCTTACCAGCCAACTGGTTCGAGAGACTCGACAGGCCGTACAGCCGCTCAGGGATGTACCCGTCGATTCTCGAGTGTCCGACAATACGCTCGTTAAACTCGTCAACAAGATCATCATCGATGCTCATGCGCAGGGGGCCTCCGATATTCATATCGAGAGCAACGCCGGCAAAAGCGACACGCGCATTCGCTTTCGCAAGGATGGTGATCTTGAGGATTATCTAGATCTACCGCAGGCCTATTGCAACGCCCTAGTGTCGCGCATCAAGATCATGGCGGAGTTGAATATTTCCGAACATCGGCATCCACAAGACGGAAAGATCGACTTCGCCAAGCATGGCCCGCTGTCGATCGAGCTGCGAGTGGCGATCATTCCGACCGCGAATTCGCTCGAAGACGTTGTGCTGAGAATATTGGGCGGGGCCGAGCCGCTGCCGCTCGATCAGGTGGGATTCTCCGCTCAGGATCTCGAGAAGCTCAAGACAATGATTGCGCGAAGTTACGGCCTGATTCTGGTGTGCGGACCGACCGGATCAGGCAAGACCACGACATTGCACTCGATACTTCGTGATATCAACCGGCCCGACATCAAGATCTGGACGGCCGAAGACCCCATCGAAATCACTCAACCCGGCCTGCGTCAGGTTCAGGTCCATTCCAAGATTGATTGGACCTTCGCCGCGGCCATGCGCGCATTCTTGCGCGCGGATCCCGACGTCATCATGGTCGGCGAAATGCGCGATGCCGAAACCACGAAAATCGGCATCGAGGCATCTCTGACGGGACATCTTGTGTTCTCGACGTTGCATACCAATAGCGCCGCCGAAAGCATTGTGCGGTTATTGGATTTGGGCATGGATCCTTTCAATTTTGCCGATGCTCTGATTGGCATTTTATCGCAGCGCCTGGCCCGCAAGCTATGCCTGAATTGCGCGCAGTCGTATGTTGCTTCCGAGCTCGAAGTCACCGATTTGGCCGGCGAATATTGTAGCGATTCGAAATTGGATCCTCCGGGGGTGCTCCGACGATGGCAGGCCGCCTTTGGCAAAGAGGGGCATATAGTTTTGCGTAGGGCGGTCGGCTGCGATGCATGTCGTGACGGATATCAGGGGCGGGTCGTCGTCTATGAGCTGCTTGCAGGCACGCCGGAAATCAAGCATTTAGTGCGCTCGCACGGGACGGTCCCTCAGCTGCTGTGCGCCGCGCAAGATGGCGGAATGCTTTCGCTCAGACAGAACGCAATTGAGAAAGTCCTGCGAGGTGTCCTCGATATGGCGAGTGCGCGCGCCGTATCCAGTTGAGCTTCCGTTCAATGCGAATCGTCGAGTCACACGGAGCGGACGCGGGCGAGGGCATTGGGAGTTCAAGTACGGCCAGTGCCCGCCTCGAGGCGGTTCTGTACTGTTATACGCTCTATCGTAAAATGGTCTGGACTATTTTACGATTCTCCGTACAATGGACCTCATGCCGCCTAGCCTTCCCCGACTTCGCCTATACGACCGAGTGCTGCAAGATCACTTTGCACGGCATCGTCAGATGGCCTTCGTCAGTGGTCCGAGACAAGTCGGTAAAACGACGACCTGCCGAATGGAAGGTACCGACTATCTTAACTGGGACAGCGGGGACGATCGCCGCGTCATCCTCCTCGGACCCGCAGCCGTTGCAGAACGCATCCATCTAGAGAGGCTGAAAACTCCCTCGCCCATCGTGGTGTTTGACGAACTGCACAAAGATAAAAAGTGGAAGGGATTTTTGAAAGGCTTCTTTGATGTATATGGGGAACGCACCCGAATCATGGTCACGGGCAGCTCTCGACTCGATGTATTTCGCCGCGGCGGTGACAGTCTGATGGGACGATACTTCCTGTATCGCATGCATCCTTTCAGCGTCGGCGAAGCCATCCGCGTAGTTCCGCCGACGGCGGTCATTCAACCGCCCAGTTCTCTCGCGGAAGACGAGTGGCGGGCGTTGTGGGAGCACGGCGGATTTCCGGAGCCTTTTTTGCGGCGCGATGCGCGGTTCACGCGGCGCTGGCGCTCGCTGCGTCAGGAGCAACTGACGCGCGAGGACATACGCGATGTCGCGCAGATTGAAACCCTGGGTTTACTGGAAACACTGACGCACATTCTCGCGGAGCGCTCTGGTCAGCAGCTCATTTATTCCCACCTAGCCAATGAAGTCGGCATTGCCGTCGACACGGTAAGACGCTGGATTGACGTATTGCAGCGATTGCATTACGGCTTCCTGGTGCGCCCTTGGTTCACCAATGTCTCCAAGGCTTTGCGCAAGGAACCGAAATGGTTCCTGCGCGATTGGTCAGGAATCGACAACGCCGGGCAACGCGCGGAGACATTTGTCGCCTGCCATCTGCTCAAAGCGGTGGAGGGTTGGACGGATCTTGGATTGGGGTCGTTCGAGTTGCGTTACTTGCGCGACAAGCTCAAACGCGAGGTGGATTTTCTCGTCGTGCGCGATCGCAAGCCCTGGTTTCTGGTCGAGGTAAAGACTGGCGACACTCGACTTTCCGACTCGTTGGCCCACTTCAAGCATGAGACCGAGGCAAAACATGCTTTTCAGGCAGTGATTGAGATTCCGTTCGTAGCGGCTGATTGTTTCAGCCGCACCGATCCGGTGGTGGTGCCGGCGCGAACCTTGCTCAGTCAATTGCTGTGAGGCTCACGCTCCTCAAGAGCAAATTGCCGGTGCACTATACTCACCGCAGCCCGTGAGCAGCGCCTGACCCTCTTCACCAGCGCCACGCTCATCGCCGAACTGGAGGATGTCCTCACGCGCGAGAAGTTCGCTGCGCGCATCGCCCTGGTCGGCCGCAACATTGCAGACCTGCTCGCCGGATACCGCGCTTTTGCGCAGCTTTTGCTCAGGAATGTTGGAAAAAAGCACCCAAGTTCCTTTCGGCTGCCCGGCACACAGAGTTGCACTCTAATGCTGTGGTTCTTTGCATTAAAGGTGAAGTCCATGAACGCTGTCACACCCCGACGGCCGGTACACGACGAAAAGCTGGAGCGGTTTTATGAGTGCGTCGATGAGGCGCGACGGATCAGAGTGACCCGGGCAGATTTTCTCGTGCCGCCGATGCGCGCCCAGAGATCTATTTCTCGCACAAACGTGGAGTCCAGATTCAGGGCGCAGGCAACCAACCCAGTCAATATAAGCAACGCGCCGAGTAATCTCGTGGATTTTTGTGAAGGCCGCACGGTCCAAGAAGCTTGCACAGTAATATCGGCACTGCCTATACTCGTTCACAGGGCCCACACCATGTCAACTCAAGTCACTGCCGAACTCCGCCTTACAATGCCCTGGAAGTCAGCCAACCGGTCGTCTCCGACTACGAGAGCGATGTGATCCGCCTCCCCGCCGATATCGTCGGCAAGATCGCTCAGGTGCTCGAAGTCACCAGCGACGAACTGCTGGGCCTGAGGCGCGAAGCGCGCAGCACCAGCAACGTCAAGAACCGCCGCCTATCGCGCCGCCTGCAGGCGATCGATGCATTACATAAGCGCGATCAGGAAGCGCTGTTGCGCACCATCGATGCCTTTATTTCCAAGACTGCTTGAGGCGAGGTAGGAGAGTCACCATGAACGCCCGTGATGCACACGCCCTCATCGAGAAGCTCAAAGCCCTGCCGCCGCAGCGCCAAGCCGAGGTCGAGGATTTCGTGGATTTCTTGCGCAGCCGCGACGACGATCGGTACCTCGTGACGGCCGCCGCCAAAACCGCAGAACCTGCCTTCGCCCAGGTCTGGGACAACGATGACGATGCCGAGTATGACCGCCTATAACTTCGGTGACGTCATCCTCGTGCCGTTCCCCTTCACCGACCAAAGCCAAGCGAAGCAGCGGCCCGCGGTCGTCGTCAGCTCCGCACGCTACAACACGGAACGGCCCGATCTGATCTTGATGGCTATCACCAGCCAAGTGCGCTCGCCGGCCACGTTCGGCGAAGTCATCGTGCAACACTGGCAGGCGGCTAAACTCCTGAAGCCCTCGGCCATCAAGCCCATCTTCACCACCCTCGACAAGCGCCTCGTCCGTAAATCCCTCGGCCGCCTCCACGAGACCGATCGCGCTGCCCTGAAAGCCGCCGTGCAGGTCATCCTCGGCTGAGGATCGACAGACCTGACCGCTGGTCGGGCGCGCGCCGCGGCATCGGCACCACCAACATCGAGGAAAACCCTTAAGGTTTGGTCCAAAGAGCAGCCGGTCGTCTATCCTGCCTACACCTCAGATTGGCGCCGATCCATCACCCGCCGCGCTCCGTGCTAAGGCTTACCAGTGAAAGATTATTGCTAGCCCTGCTAGCACCGCAACGATGAGCCATCCGAAGAATACCCGCTTCGAAATCCGAGTAACCTTATTATTGGCCCCGTCGCTTGGCGGATTGTTACCAAATAGCAAAGGCCACAATAACAAATAATCAATTGGCGCTCGCTTACTACCAGGAGCCCGCGAAACTTTTTTTGATCGCCAGAACGCCGCTACGAGCCCACAAACGCCAATCAGCACCACCAGTGCAAAAAAACCGTATTGCCTAAAGACGCCGTCCATTACTAGAGCTCTCCTCTAACTTCAGTGGCCGCAACCGGATGTGCATGTCATTTGGTAGGTGTAGCATTTGATTGCGCCAAGGCCTGCGCCGCCCGACATCCCCGGCGAGATGCTTACGCCACCACCGGAAGGCGCCTGCAGGCCAATTGGGCCGACGTTGCCAACGCCGCCGACGCACCAAACGTTTGCAGAGCATTTGACTGACGGGTTTGCCCGACACATGTAATTCACGCGGCCCTTGCTGAGATATCCGCCGAATGCGGCGCCGGATTTTCTAATCAATTGGCCCAGTGCGTTGTAGATATAGTCCGTTTCGTTCGTGCCCACCATCACTGCGTTCATGCGGCCGCGCTGGTTGAAGGTGTACGTGTTGGCCCCGTAGCTCAAGGTGTTGCCGGCGGCATCGTAGGATTTTGCCGAGTCCGCATCTTGAGCGGCGGTGGAAATTGCGGAGTCTCCCGCTCCCCGAGTGGCTGGCCCAACGGTCGGTACTGCGCTCGTCGCGAATGCCTGAACCATTCCTGGGACTACAGGTGTGGCGCCCTGGCAAGCAACTCCGCCTCAACGGGACAGTTGACGCACAGGCGATCGTTGCATAAGCGGCACATGCTAAATGCATGTGTTTCATCCAGCAGGAAGGCTCGAAGCATTTTCGCAATCAGAGTGTCAAAAGTCTTTCGCTCACCCTGCGTGAGCGACCCCAGCGCCCGATGCAAAGACCCCTGGCGCGCCTCCAGGATTCGCCGGCGCACTGAGAGTCCTTGCGGAGTCAGATGCAGCGCCACTGCTCGCCGGTCGCCGTTTTGCACTCCGCGTGTGAGCAAGTGCAGCTTCTCCAGCCTATCAACGAGTCGAACGGTGCCGGGATGCGAAAGGCCGAGGGCGCGGCGGAGACGTTCTATAGGCATCCCCGGCTCATGTCCCAGCAATGCGAGTGCCGAAGCCGCATAGCCGGCCTCTGGCGCCTGGATCTCCGATACCCGCAAAAGATCATCCGCTACGGCCAGCGCGAACGCCCCAAGTATATTTTCAGTCCGAGAATTTTTCATGCTCCGCGTAGTGTATGCCGGTTTGCATGGACATTTACTGCCGCATCCTATTATTATATGCGTCACGCATATAATAGAGGAAGACAGCCATGACAGTGACTGTGCCCGGTCAGCAGGCGAGGCCCGCCATCTCAATCGCGGATCGGATTTTACCTATCGCACGAGGAACCGCGCTTGTGGGCGTCATCTTGCCGCTACTTCTGATCGGCATTCTAAAGTTCACGACGGTTGAAATAGACGGGTTGGAGCCTCTCATCAGCGGCACACCGTGGCTGGCTTGGCTGTATTCGGCGTTCGGCAAAGCCGGCGCCTCGCATTTTCTCGGCGTTGTGGAAATAACGACTGCGGTATTATTCATGTTCTCACCATGGATTCCACGCGCTGGGATTGTCGGCGGAGCGCTTGGCACCCTTACATTCCTACTGACCAGTTCAATTCTGCTGGCGCTGCCCATATGGGAACCGAAGTCAGGCGGGTTTCCATGGCTGAACGACATCGGCGCGTTCCTGATCAAGGATGTTGCGTTGCTCGGAATATCAATGATCATTTTCGCCGAGAGCAAGCAGCGAGCGGCGGGTGCGCGGTCACCCTCTTCCTGATGAGGCCCCGCTCAGGGGGCGCGTCTTCCCCCTGGTGCAGACCATAAATGTTCTATTGCGCGTTCGATTTCCACGCGGGCTGCTTTCAGGACCGGCAGAACCGCCTCCAATGCATGCGAACGGATACCGCTTCGGTAATGTAGCGCGACGTTAAGTGCCGCCACGGTATTTTGTTGACGATTACGTACCGGAACGGCGAGCGCACACAAGGCGAGTTCGAGCTCCCTCGTCACTAAACAGTAGCCGTTTGCGCGCACCTTCTGCACTTCGGCGCGCAGCTTGTTCGGCTCGTGGATAGTATGGGGCGTGAGTTGCCGCAGTTGTGCGGTCGAGAGCCAAGCGTCGAATTGGTTGTCGGGTAGGCCCGCGAGAAGCACCCGCCCCATCGACGTTGCGAAGGCCGGCAGGCGCGCCCCGACATTTAACGTGACGCTCATTACGCGTCGCGCGGCGGCTCGGGCCACATAGACAATGTCGTGGTCATCGAGGACCGCGAGCGAACATGACTCATGCAGCGACTGCGAAAGGCTCTCCATCGCCGGCAACGCCAGCTGCGGTAGCCTGAGGGATGACAGGTAGCCAAATCCGAGCTCCAGTACGCGAGGCAGCAGCATAAAGAGGCGCCCGCGCGTGCCGATGTATCCCAGGTGTTGCAGAGTGAGCAGGCTCCGCCGGACAACTGCGCGCGCGAGTCCGGTCCGCTCGGCAATGTCAGCCTGGCTGAGCTCTGAGTGCTCCCCATCGAAACATCGCATGACGCTTAGGCCACGCGCGAGCGACTGGACAAATTCCGAGCTTTTTTCAAACGACATTGTATAAGGACGCTGTTGCGCCAGTGGCAGAAACGGTTGACAGATCGATATGTTTGCATTCTAATCAAGTTCGAACACCGAATCAACGTGCGAATACCGAACATGCGGACGCACGCTCAATTCGTCGCGGGAGCCTGAGAGCCCGGATTCGGGTCACAGCGGCTGCCGCTCCCAGGTCAGTGACAGAGGAGTCACTATTGTCATGGCCTTCAAGCTCACGTACTCGACCATGTTTGACCCGCCGGAAGAGCTACACACTCGTTTCGATAAAAGCCTCGCCGCGACGGCGGCGAAAATCGGTGCGTACCATCCGTTGTTCATCGACGGACGCGACGTTGACGGGGCAGGCTCGGTCGATAATGTCAGTCCAATCGACGGGTCGGTTCTAGGCCGATTCGCGACCGCAAATTCGGCCCAGGTGAACGACGCGTTTGTTGCTGCTCAACGAGCGTACCCGTCGTGGCGCGCGACGGATCGCGGCGAGCGCATTCGGCTCTCGCGTCAAGTTGCAACGATTATCGAGGATCGCGTCTACGACATTGCTGCGACCCTTTGTCTGGAGGTGGGGAAGAATCGGCTTGAAGCGTTGGCGGAGTCACAGGAGGCAGCGGATTTTTTTAGGGGCTACGCAAATGACTTGGAGCGTGCGCGTGGCTTCGATACCGTCTTACCCAATGACCCGATTCCGGGGGTAGTTTCGCGAAATCGCAGCGTGCTTAAGCCCTATGGAGTCTGGGGCGTCGTCGCACCATTTAATTTCCCGCTGGCCCTCGCCGCCGGGCCCGCCGCCGCTGCGTTGGTCACGGGCAACACGGTCGTCTTGAAGGGGGCAACGGACACGCCTTGGTCGGTAAGGCTCCTCGCCGACTGCATTCGCGACGCCGGTTACCCCCGCGGCGTGTTCAATCTCGTCGCCGGCGAGGGTAGTGAAGCAGGTGAGGCGCTCGTCAGTCATCCGCATCTCGCCGGGATTACCTTTACCGGCTCGTACAAGGTCGGCATGAACATCCAGCGCCGCATGCAGGCTGGAGCATACCCGCGCCCCTGCATCGCGGAGATGGGCGGCAAGAACGCCTGTATCGTGACGGAAGCGGCAAATCTTGATCACGCGGTGTCAGGCATCGTGCGCTCCGCGTTCGGAATGGGCGGCCAAAAATGCTCGGCTTTGTCACGTGTGTATGTCGCTGAGCCGGTGGCGGACCTGCTGTTGAGCAAATTGCTGGTGGCAATGCGCAGTCTTTCCATCGGCGACCCAACTCGGCGCGAGACCTGGCTAGGGCCCGTTGTATCGGAGAACGCCGTTTCGAAATACTTGTCATTCGCCGATGAACTCGGTCGCCACGGTGGCCGCATCCTGATGGGCGGCACTCGTCTGACCGTAAATGGCATGAGCATGGGAAATTTCGTCGCTCCGACCCTGGCGACCGCCCCTCCCGAGCACCCCCTCTATTCCATCGAAATGTTTCTGCCGATAGCGATGGTAGCCCGTGTGGCCGGACTCCACGCCGCGGTCGCCCACGCCAACGCGTCAGACCTGGGACTGACGGCCGGATTTTATGGAAGTACCGCGGAGGCCGGCTATTTCCTCGATAACATCGAAGCAGGAACCACGTACGTGAATCGGCCACAGGGTGCAACGACCGGAGCCTGGCCTTGGTTTCAGGCGTTCACCGGTTGGAAAGGTTCGACCTCGACTGGCAAGGCCATCGGGTCGTCGTACTACTTGCCACAATACTTGCGCGAACAGTCACAGACGGTCGTGCAGTAGCGCAGGTCGACGCGGAATCCAGCATGCACGCCTTAGTCGCAAGGCGGCTGCCGAGCAAACTCTAGGAGCACGCCAATCATGGAGCTTACGATGCCCGCCTCTACCCTTGTGCTGCTCGCCATCTCGGCGTTGGTCGGTGCGGCGAGCCCAACCACGCTGTCGCCGTCGCAGCTGATTATCGCCCGCGCACTGCAACCCTCGCCTCTAGAAGAGGATTTGCGGCGTCTCTCGGACGAAATCGGTGGACGTGTTACGGGGACGGCGGAAATGGCGCGGGCCGTCACCTGGGCAGTGACTGCCTTCCGCGATGCCGGCGTCAACGTTCACACGGAAAATTACACGATACCGCTGACTTGGCGCGAGGGGCAAACACGGCTCGAGCTCTCAGGGCCGGTTCGGTTTCCGGTATCACTGGTGGCTGAAGGCTGGTCGTTACCCACTCCGGCTGAAGGGATTGAGGCTGCGATTGAGTACGGGGGCGACGGAACTGACGATGATTTCGCGCGTCTGGGCGAGAGGGTCGGCGGCGCCATACTACTCTTCAACAGCGCCGTGAGCGTAACCTGGTCGGATCTTTTCATCGAATATGACCGCCCTAACGCAATCGTTGACCGAGCCATCGCGCGAGGAGCGCGCGCGATCCTTTGGACTTCGACGCGCGAGCGCCGTACTCGTGACCGGCACAACGACACCGTGGACGGAGAGTTATCGCGACTGCCGATGGCCACGGTGGTACGCGACGATGCGTTGCGACTGGCACGGACCATCGCGGCGCATCCGGGAAGCGTCCGCGCTCGGCTTCAAATGCCCAATGTAGTCGGTGGACCGGCTCAGGAGCAGAACGTCATTGGCGAGATCCGCGGGCGCGAGCTGCCGGAGGAAACTGTGTTGTTGGGCGCGCATCTTGATTCATGGGATCTTGGCACCGGTGCCACCGATAATGGCTGCAACGCCGCCATGGTGATTGCCGCGGCACGTGCGATCCAGGCGTCGGGTGTTCGGCCACGCCGTACGATTAGATTTGTACTCTTTAGCGGTGAAGAGCAGGGTCTGATGGGCTCGCACGCATACGCATTTCAGCATCGCGCGGAACTCGATCGGATGCGCGCCGCGATCATCTTCGATTCCGGTTGCGGGCGTGTAACAGGTTATCAGGTCGCTGGCCGGACCGAGCTTCTTCCCGGGCTAGAAGAGGCCCTGCGCCCGCTGACAGGCTGGGGCGTCGATCGTCATACGCTCGACGGCGATATTAGTACCGACAACGCGGACTTCCTCCTCGAGGGAGTGCCCAATATCACCGCGATCCAAGAAGTCGGCAATTTCATGCGGGACTATCACGCGGATTCCGACACGTTCGACAAAGTAGACCTGCGTCAGTTGCAGCTGCACGTGGCAATCTCCGCCGTGACCGCCTATGGCATCGCCGATCTCAAAGAACCCTTGGGGCGACGCCAGTCCAGAGCCGAGATCGAGCAGTTGCTCGAGCGGATTGGCCTGAGCAAGGAGATGAAGCTGGAGGGGTTTTGGCCGTCATGGGCCAACGGCACCCGTGGGCGCGAGTTACCAAAATAGGCGCAGGAAGACGCATGTTTCAATAACGATACGTCGCGGTTGCTCCGATGGTGCGCGGCCTCTGGCCGCGTGCGAAGTAGAGGTTATCGAGGACGGGTGATCCCGGGGGGCTGGCGATGTCGCGGGACGTGAACAGCACGGGACTTTGGTCAAGCACATTCTGCGCGAACAGCGACACGTCAAGGCCACTCCACCGAAAACCTGCGCGCAACTGTAAGTTCCTCGTTTCCGGCAGGCCGGGAATCGTGGTATCGAAGCTCGCGTTACGCTGATCCTGGTATGGCAGAAGCGCGGTTTGCGCAGTGGTAAATTGATAGTCGGCACGCACATACGGCAGATGTCCCTGCCATTCGCCGAACGTCCGCTCGACCGACGCCATCACTGACCAGGGCGCGCCGACCAGACGATCGCCCGCACTGGCGACCGGTGCTACCCCGCCCACAGGTGCGCTCGGGCCGTTGCAGCCGTTGCCCGCGCCGGTAAAGTCCAGTGCTCCGGCGCAGCTGCTTTTCGTAAAGCGCGCATCCGTGTAGGCGAGCGTTAGGCCCAACGTCAACGAATCGACCGGCCGGAACCGGACGTCGATGTCGCCACCGCGACTCTGCACCTGGCCAAGATTCGCAGTGAAGGAATAACCGCAGGTCGGCAGGTAGACGCTCTGCTGGATCTTGCTCCAGTTGATGATGAACAAACTCGAGTTGATCTCCAAATGATGATCGAGGAGGAAGTTTTTGGCGCCGACCTCATAGCTCCAGAGGCTATCGGATGAGTAGGTCCCGGGCACCTGACCTGGCAAGCCCAAATTGGCTAAGTCAGCGTTGCAGACCGTGGCGACGGGAAGATTCGTACCGCCGACTCGATATCCCTTCGCCACGCTGGCGTAGTACAGGTCGTCGCGGCCGGGCTGCCATGACAGGATCGCCTTCGGCGTCACGGGAGTCTCAGAGCCGCGGGTCTGTGTCTGGAAATTTTGACCGAGGTACGGACCGCCCTCGTTGAGTGAACCGGTGAAACGCACCTTCGATACACGCAAGCCCACAGTCGCCTTGAGCGTATCGGTAACCTTGACCGCCGCCTCTCCGAAGAGAGCGAACTGCTCATCGACGATACGGTCCAGCGGACCGTAGTAGATCTCGCCGTTTGGACAGGAGAACGGCGCCGCACAAAGGTCGTACGGAGCTCCCTGCTGGGTCGAATAAGCGAGGAGTTCCTGCTGCAACGTCGGGTCCAATAAGTTTTGCGGAATATTTTCGTTCAGGTGCGAATAAAAGACTCCGCTGTTCCAGAGTATCCTCGCTGAAGCATCGGATGAGGCCAGCCGGAGTTCCTGATAGAAGTTTCTCTGCTGGTCTCCGAAATTAGAGTATGCCCCGTCTCCAGGTTGCGGGTAGATGGTGGGCAGCAGTCCAAATGCCGCATACAGTTCGCGGTCCGTATTCGTGTAATTTGAGGAGCCGCTCTGATTGCGCCAAAAGTATGCAGTATTGGACGTGAGCTGGGCAAAACTTAAGTTCCAATCAAGTTTGACGGCCGCGAGCAAGAACGGATCGCGGCTCGGGTTTGATAATGCGTTGCCGTTGTAGAACCTGTCCGAATTCGGATTCGATAAAACAGGCCAGTAGGATGCGGTGTCGTTGATCTGCAGTTGTTGATAATAAATGGACGGAGTGATGCTCAGATTGTCATTGACCGCCCATTTAAGTGCGCCACGCAGAGTCACAGTCTGCTGCCAGTTTGCATTCGGCTCGATCACCCGGTTGAACACGGGTGTCGGCAGCGTCTGATTCGCAGCGTTTGGCATCAGTGTATAGCTCGCTCGATCCACCCAGCCGCCGTCGCGACGGTAAGAGGCGCTCAGCCGAAAGCCGAGAACGTTGTCGATGATGGGGCCGCCGCCCGCCACACCCATTTCGTAGCTGGCATCGCCATTCTTGGTGCTTGCCAGTTCGCTGCGCACATAGCCGGTATCGCGCGTCAAATCTGGCTGCGGGGAGATGAATCGCACGGCGCCGCCTTCGGCGCCGGCGCCGAATAAAGTCCCTTGCGGCCCACGCAACACTTCGACCCGATCCAGATCAAAGAGCGCAGGAAACGCATTGATCGCACCGTAGCCGATATGCCGGCCTTGGATCGGCGTGTCATCGATATAGAGACCGGTGGTCGAGGTACCGGCTGTCGAGTCGATACCGCGAATATTGATATCCGAGAACTCATCGTTGTAGTTGCTGTTGCCGGCCGAACCGTTGCGTTGAAACGTTACTCCGGGCGTCAGGCGGGCTAGATCATCGATGCGTCGCAGGCCTTGCTGATCCAGTTTCTCCTGGGTGAAGGCGCTGACACTGATCGGCACGTCGTGTAGTCGCTCCTCGCGCCGCTGCGCCGTGACTACGATCTCATCGATCGTGTCGGCAGCCTGAGAAGCAGCCGACACTTGGCAGAATACATTGCCCGCGAAAAGTGGCTGACCAAACACGGCAATCGCGCCCTGCAGCCACAGACGATGACGTTTGCTCATTAGCGTCCCCCAATTGCCTTAAGTTGGTTTACTTGTCGCATCAGCCGATGCGCCGGCTTCACGGCGTCGCTTCCAAGCCTTGCGCATCTACGCACACAGTCCATTTCCCAATTCATCCTGCGCCCCTGTCCCATGCGCACGTCATGGCGTTGTCTCCGCCGGTGGGTCAGCCAGACGCACGGCTTCGCCGTCGTCGAATCGCGCCGACGGTACGCCGTCCCATGCACGCCGCTCAGCTCCGTACGGATCCAGCATCACCACACAACGCTGGCCCAGTTCCATGGTCGCGCGGCGTTCGGTGTCATACCGCGGCCAATGCGGTAGCAGAGGATTGTTAGGGTCGCCGGCGCGTGCAAAGCGCGTCCAAGCCTCGACCATCTGATCGCTCAGATGAGACCACGACCCTTTGGGACCCACGAAGCTGTATCCCTGGGACGTGTTCAGGTGAAAAACGAATGGAAGTTCTAGTTCGTGCATCGCACCGTATTCCAGACCGGTCGGCCCCCTGGTAAGGGACCGGTAGGTAAAGAGATACATATACGTGGGCTGTCGGACCCCATTGATTTCGGCGAGCCGCACCGCGGGCATCCGAAACACCACGTCGGATATCACATTGCGCAATGCTTCCTCGTGGCTGGGACTTTCTCTTGCATAGACTTCAAGCACATCTGCGGCCGCAGGCCCGAACACTCGCACCAGCCGATCCGTGAGAACCGAATCGGGTTGGCGATCGAGCGGTAACGCATCCAAGACGATCCAATAGCGGATCTCGTCGGAGTTGGTGCCGATGAGCAGCGGCTTGCTCAAACTGGGATCGGCGGAAATGGACTCAATGGGGGTACGTTCGAAAGTACGCCCGTCTGCGACCATCGAGAATGTCGCAAGTCCATACCCCTTGTCGAGTAGCGCTTGCTGCGCTCGCAATATTTCCTCCATGCTCAGGCTCTGCACCGCCGCTGCGCTCGTCACGTGGGCTAGCGACATGAAGTCCCGCGCAATCTCCTTCGCGCGCGCCTTGGTGACGAATTGTCCCGGGTCTCCGCTTTCGATGATGGCCTTGTGGAAGAGGTCGCGGGCGGAGCGCATAGACAGCAACCCGTGAATGCTGGCGCCGCCCGCCGACTCACCGAACAAAGTGACGTTGTGGGGGTCACCACCAAAATGAGCGATGTTCCGCCGGACCCAGTTCAGGGCGGCGACTTGATCGAGCAAACCCAGATTGCCGCTGTCCTCGAAGCCTTTGACCCCAAGCTCATCAAGTTCCAGAAAACCGAAGGCGCCGAGGCGATATTGAATCGTAACCACGATCACATCGCCGCGCTCGGCCAACGCTTCGCCGTCATACCAGCTGTCCGCAGCGCTGCCTACTTCGAAGGCGCCGCCATGGATGAACACCATGACAGGCCGAGGCCTGGAATCGGCGCGCGGCGTCCAAATATTCAGCGTCAAGCAGTCCTCCGACATGACGCCGTCGCCATCCTCGGCGGGATCATCCACATCAAGTATCTGCGGACAGGCGGCTCCGCGGACGCGAGCGGACCTCACTTTCAGCCATGACTGCGGCTGCATGGCCGGTTTGAATCGCAGGCGCCCGGTGGGTGCGGCCGCATATGGAATGGCGCGAAAGACTTGTACGCGCTCGTGCTGAATGCCGGCCACCGGTCCGTAGCTCGTTGCAACGACGATCTCACGCCCCGCATCTAGAAAATCTTGCGCGCAGGCGCCGCCCGCGATCAGAAGCAATGCCACCAGCGGTACCAGCGACAGTGGCCGGCAGCAAAATGGCGTTTCACGATGCTTGGCAGTCAGGCCACTCTCAGGCGGTGCGCCCGAGACCGTGGCCACCTCTGCGGGCTGCACGCTGATCGTCCCATGGTTGGAGGTTGACCTGCAGATGCGTGAGTGCGTCATGGTCCGATCGTAACAAAGTGCGAACACCGAATCAAAGTTCGGTATTCGCACGCACAAGGCAACACGGCGTCCGAGGAAAATCGCCACCTCTCGCTGATTGTGCGATTAACGCCCGTTGTTTCGGTATTCGAACACGAATACACTCTGCCTCGTAGACACCGTCAACTTCTGCGCAGTTCGCTTGGAGTCCGTTTATGCGTAACCCCACGATCGACCACCGGCTGGTGCGGCAACTGAAAAATGCAGAGGACTCGCGCTTTCGTTCCGACCGACCGAAATCGGCGGCGTTGCTGGCGCGAGGCAGCGAGGTCATGCCCAATGGCGTGCCGATGGCATGGCATGTGGGAAGCTATCATCACGCGCCGTTATGGGCCGTTGAAGGTCTTGGGGCGCGCTTTCGTGACGCGGACGGATTCGAATACAGCGACTTCAACATCGCCGATATGTCGATGTTCTGCGGTTATGCTCCCGCGCCGCTGGTCCGCGCCGTGTGCGAGCGCATGAAGCGTGGCAATCAGTTTCTGCTGCCGACCGAGGATGCAATCATTGTCTCGAAAGAACTGGGACGACGCTACGGACTCCCCAAGTGGCAGTACACTCTTTCCGCAACGCAAGCCAACACCGAGGCGATCCGCTTGGCGCGGGTGGCCACAGGGAGGGATAAGGTGCTTTTTTTTGACGGGAAATATCATGGGCACTTCGACCAAGCCCTCGTACAGCTGAATCAGGACGGGGAGCTCGAACCGGAAGAGCGCGGGCTTCCAGCGCGCGTCACCGATCAAACGGTCCTGGTGCAATTCAACGACCTTGAGGCGCTCCGGCGCGCGCTGGAACGGCGAGATGTAGCGGTCGTACTCACCGAGCCCGCTCCCACCAATAATTATGGCGTGATCCTGCCCGATCCCGGATTCCATGATGGCTTGCGCCGCCTGACTCGCGATGCGGGTACGTTGTTGGCATTGGACGAGACCCACACACAGGTGGTGGGTGCCGGCGGTCTTACCGCTCTTTGGAATCTTGTCCCAGACCTCGTCACCGCGGGAAAATCAATCGCCGGCGGCGTGCCATTTGGCGCCTGGGGCATGACGGAGGCGCTTTCTGACTTGATGCTGCAAGTAAAAGGCGCGGACGGCGAGCGCGCCAACCTCATCGCGCTGGGCGGGACCTTGTTTGGCAATGCCCTTTCCATGGCCGCGGCGCGCGCGACAATGCTCGAGATCCTCACGCCCGAGTCTTATGCACACACGCAGCGCCTCGGCGGCCGACTCGCCAACGGCATGCGATCGGCGGTCCAAAAAGCGGGTTTGCCCTGGCACATCCATCACCTCGCCTGCCGGTGTGGTTATACCTTCCAGTCGACACCAGTGCGCAACGCGGAACAGGCCCGCGCCTGCCAGGACGATCTTCTGGTGCGGCTGATTCGAATCTGGCTCGCGAACCGCGGCGTTTGGGAGGCGATCGTCGGAGCCGGCCCCGTCTGCTCGATTCCCGCGACCGATGCGGATGTTGATGCGTACTTGGCCGCTTGGCATAGCTTAATTGAAGCCCTGACCAAATGAAGCGGCGAGCGTGCGCCAAAGGGAGCACGCGTTCTGGTTGGGAGGGCGCCCGGATTTTTCGACGCTCGGAAGTGGCGCCACGCCGTTTATCGTCCGCCAAGCTACCAGGTTCCGAACACTATCTTGCCGCCCACCATCGTAAGCAGCACGCGCGTCTTGGAAATATCCGTAGGCGCTGCGCTAAAAATGTCCTGGGACAGTAGGATGAGATCGGCCTGCTTGCCGTGCTCGAGGGTACCCACCCGGTCTTCCGCGAACGCCGCGAATGCACCTCCCCGCGTGTAAGCATTGACGGCAGCTTCGACGCTGATGCTCTCGGCCGGCCAGTAAGCGGTCTGAGCCGCCACGGCGCCGCCCTGTCCTGCGCCATCCAACGGCGAGCCCGGAACATTGGCTGTCGCCAACGAGTGCCAGACTTGTCGGGTCACCGCCTGTTGGATGCCGACGAACGGATCCGCCGGCCAGGTACAGGGCCAGTCGCTGCTAAAGGCGACATGAGCCCCGCTTGCTTCCAGACTCCGCCACCGATCGCTCGGCAGCGGGTTTACCAAATCGTAGTTCGAACCGGCATCCCCACAGCAGAACACCGGCTGCATGTCGGCAATCACGCCAAGCTTGGCGAATCGCTGTATGTCGTGTTCTTGGATCAAGGATGCGTGTTCGATTCGCGGCCGCCGATCCCGAGAACCGTTGGCCGCCTCAGTAGCTTCATATGTGTCGAGAATCAAGCGCACGGAATCGTCCCTAAGCGCGTGCGTCATGATCTGAAAACCGCGCCGGTCAAGTTCCATCACGAGCGTGCGATACTCGGCGGGCTCGTACACCAAGGGCGGCAACATCCCGCTGCCACCGTCCGCGAAGAACTTCACCAGGTTCGCCGATACCCAGTCGTCATGGTAATTCCGTCGCGCTTCTTCGAGATCGGCTAGAAACTTAGGCGACAACCGATGGCGCACAGCAACCTCGCCGAAGCTCGTCCGCGTTCGCACGGTAAGTTCGCCACGGTCCCGCAGTGTCGCATAAAGCCTGATCTCGCCCAGATCACCCGTGGCATTGACGACGCTTGTGATCCCATACTGGTTCAAATGCCGGGTCGCATCCCGTATCCAAGCAAGTTTGTCTTCGGTTGACACGACAGCATTCACGGCGCGACTCACGATTGCCATTGCAGCCTCGAGCAGCACGCCGCGCGGATGACCGCTTGCATCCCGGATCACAGCTCGCTCCTCATCGGGATCCGAGACGGGCCGATCGTCTAGGTGGACGAGTTTGAGCGCCTGCGAGTTCAGCCAGAGGGCATGCTCGGATGTGTTGTGAATGATGACCGGTCGATCCGATACGGCGCGGTCCAGAAGCTCATAGGTGGGTGCCTGCGGCGGCAGAGTGCCAAAATCCGCGCGACCAAACAGCACCTTGTCATTTGGGTGCGCGGCGGCATATGCGCGCAACTTCTCGATCAGTACGTTGCCTTGATCCGGGGTAACGCTCCACTCAGGAGTGGACAGATTCAACCCGTGCAGCGCGATCGCGCCGTACAGCAGGTGCATGTGAGAGTCGACCACGCCGGGCATGACGGTGCGCCCATGCAGGTCAATCACGGGCGTCTGGCCCTTGCGGCGCCCAAGAACTTCCCGATCGCTGCCAATCGAGTCAATCTTTCCGCCGGTCACGGATAGAGCCTGCGCCCATGGAGCTGTTGCGTTAGCCGTGTAGATGTGGCCGTGCGCAAGAATTACATCGCCGGCGGGCGCCCTTGAACACAGCAGCAGCATCGCGGCGAAGGCCGGCGTGCGCCAACGGATAACGGTCATAACAAGTCTCCCACTGTCTTGACACTGTCGTGCAGCTGGATTGTAATGGCGTTCGATTATCGCCGCAACGTTCGTTTATCGCACATCATATGAGGGGCGTTCCGGACTCTCGAGGATCTCGTGGCCATCGTATCTTTACAGTCCGCGATTGCGTCTCACGTTCGCGATGGGCAGACAATCGCCCTCGAAGGCTTCACTCATCTCATCCCATTTGCTGCGGGCCACGAGATCATCCGCCAGCAGAGGCGCAACCTTCATCTTGTGCGGATGACTCCGGATCTGATCTACGATCAGATGATTGGCATGGGCTGCGCAAGTACGTTGACTTTCTCGTGGGGCGGTAACCCGGGCGTCGGTTCCCTGCATCGGCTTCGCGACGCCGTGGAACGCGATTGGCCCCAAGCCCTCATGCTCAATGAGCATTCGCATGCCGGTCTTGCCGCCGCCTACGTCGCCGGCGCCTCGCGCCTGCCTTTTGGATTGCTGCGAGGCTACGTAGGGACGGATCTTGCCAGAGTGAACGACACGGTGAAGAGTGTTACTTGTCCGTACACAGCAGAGATTCTGACAACCGTTCGTGCCGTGAACCCGGACGTTACGATCCTTCACGCACAACAGGCGGATCGTGACGGGAACGTCCTTCTCCGCGGCATAATCGGAGTACAGAAAGAGGCGGCGCTCGCGGCACGCACAGTGATCGTCACCGTCGAGGAAATGGTGGACGCATTCGCTGCGCCGATGAATGCCGTCGTGCTTCCGCACTGGGTAATCACCGCCATCGCATGCGTGCCCCGCGGCGCCTGCCCATCGTATGCGCATGGCTACTATGATCGCCAAAACGCGTTTTACCTGGCCTGGGGCCGGATCTCCAAGGATCGCGCTCTATTCCAGGATTGGATGCGCCGACACGTACTCGATGTAACTTCATGACCGAACCAGCACGATGGACCGCGGAAGAGATGATGACGGTAGCAGCATCACGCCTGCTATGGGATGGCTGCGTCTGCTTCGTTGGCATCGGCCTGCCGTCGGCGGCAGCCAATTTGGCGCGGCATACCCACGCGCCAAGCATAGTATTGATTTACGAGTCCGGCGCCATCGGCGCACGACCGGAAGTCTTGCCCCTCTCAATCGGGGACGGTGAACTGGCTGAAACCGCGATCGCAGTGGTGCCGATTCCGGAAATATTCTCCTATTGGCTCCAAGGCGGCCGAATCGACGTGGGCTTTCTTGGCAGCGCGCAGATCGATCGTTTTGGCAATCTGAACACGACGGTAATCGGTGATTACGCCAAACCAGAGATACGCCTACCCGGCGCCGGAGGGGCACCAGAAATCGCGATGCACGCAAATCAGACATTCATCGTCATGAAGCAATCCCCGCGCTCCTTCGTCGGGAAGCTGGCTTTTCGCAGCACGGCCGGGTTTCTTGACGGACACGGCGCGCGCGGCCGTACTGGCGCGCTCGGCGCCGGTCCGCAGGCAGTGATCACAGACCTGGGCATTCTTCGCCCCGCGCCGGACTCGCAGGAACTGCAACTCGTTGCGCGCTATGCGAACGTCTCGGACGACCAATTAATGCGGGCTACCGGATGGGCATTGCGGCGCACACCTCACGTGGCGGTCGTTCCACCGCCGACGATGAGCGAACTGCAGGCGCTACGGGCGCTACACGCCCGGACGCGGCGCGCACGCCTACCCGCTGCATCGATCAGCGCCACGCAGGAACCGCATGAGTAGCGCCCGCATTGTGACAGACCTGCCCGGTCCGAAGGCGCAGGCACTTATTGCACGAGAAGCGCAAGTCGTATCTCCGTCCTACGTGCGCGAATATCCTTTCGTGATGTCGCACGGACTTGGGTGTGAAGTGTGGGACGTCGACGGCAACCGATTTTTGGATTTCGCCGCGGGCGTCGCCGTCTGCAGCACCGGTCATCGCCACCCGCACGTCGTCAGTGCGATCAAGGCGGCGGCTGATCGCTTCTTGCATATTTCCGCGGACTATTGGCACGAAGGCCCAATTTTGCTCGCGGAACGGATCGCCGAACTGACCTCGTGGGGCGAACCGGTAATGAGCTATTTCGCGCAGTCCGGAACGGAAAGCGTGGAGGCTGCTCTGAAGCTTGCGCGCTATGCCTCTGGGCGCCCGCGGTTTATCGGATTTCTCGGTGGTTTCCACGGCCGGACAATGGGTTCATTGGCTTTCACATCGAGTAAATACACTCAACAGGCGGGCTTCTTTCCGACCATGCCCGGTGTCACGCTCGTGCCGTATCCAAATTCCTACCGGCCGCTGTTCGCAGAAAGCGACCAAGGCCGCGCAGTACTTGACTACATAGAAAATGTTTTGTTCACCGCGAACGTTCCTCCCGAGGAAGTCGCCGCTATTCTTGTCGAGCCGATTCAAGGCGAAGGCGGCTATCTTGTGCCACCCGATAGCTTCTTGCCGGGATTGCGGGAGCTCTGTGACCGGCACGGTATCTTACTTATTTTCGATGAGATCCAGTCAGGTGTCGGCCGGACGGGAAAGATGTTCGCGGCAGAACACTGGGGCGTGGCCCCCGATATCATGACAATCGCAAAAGGCCTTGGATCAGGGCTTCCTATCGGGATGATGGTCGCAAAGCGCTCGATCATCTCAAAATGGCCACGAGGTGCTCATGGCAGCACCTACGCGGGGAATCCTCTCTGCTGTGCGGCGGCTCTCGCGACCCTTGATCTTGTGACAAGCGAGTGTGTTTCGAATGCTCGAGACGTCGGCGAGTACTTTGCTTCCAAGTTGAGCAGGCTCTGCGCGCGTTACGAAGTAATTGGTCAGGTTCGAGGAAAGGGGCTGATGCTGGCCGCGGAGCTTGTCGAGGATGGGGCCGGCCGCGCGCCGGCGCACATGCTGTGCGAAGCTGTCATGACGCGCGCGTACCACAATGGCTTGCTTCTGCTTTCATGCGGCCAGAGCACTATTCGCTTCATGCCGCCTCTGCTCGTCACAACGGCTCACGTCGACGAAGCCGTCGCACTGTTCGAACGCAGCATGGTGGAAGCGCTGGCGGGGATCAACCCAGGGAATCCGCTATGACATCGACGACCCGCAGCCTGCCAACGCTTGACGAGGCCATCGCTCGTGCCGAGCGCCGTATTATTGACAATAATCCGGAAAGTCGACGCCGGTACCGGCGCGCCTGCACCGTTCTGCCGGGAGGCCATACGCGTCAGACGCTGTTTTATCGGCCCTTTCCGTTAACGATCGGCAGAGGTTCTGGCGCCCGTCTTTACGATATTGACGGTCACGAATACATCGACTTCGTCAGCGACTATGCGGCCGGCCTCTTCGGACATACTCCACAACCGATACATGACGCCGTCAAGGGGGCGCTGCAGTCTGGCATTTCGCTCGGCGGGTTAAACACCAAGGAAGTCGAACTCGCTGAGCTCATCGCGGAGCGAATTCCCTCTATCAAGCAAGTGAGATTCTGCAACTCCGGATCGGAAGCCTGCCTGTTTGCGGCTCAGCTGGCGCGCCACGTAACTAAGCGCAGCTCGTTGGTGGTATTCAACGGTTGTTATCACGGCGGGTTCATGGCGTACGGGCCCGTGGACGCCCCCTTGAGCGTGCGCTTCCCTCTGCACAAAGCCACTTACAACGATATCGAAGGTACGCGGTCGATACTGCGCAACAACGCGCACGATGTTGCGGCGGTATTCGTTGAACCGATGATGGGGTCGGCAGGGTGCATACCCGCGCGGCCCGAGTTCTTGCGCATGCTACGCGAGGAAACCAGCACTCATGGCTCGCTGCTCGTGTTCGACGAGGTGTTGACCTCGCGGCTTCACCCTGGCGGTCTTCAGGGATTGCATGGGATCCGTCCCGATCTGACGACGCTCGGCAAGTTTTGGGGAGGTGGGTTCCCGTTCGGCGCCTTTGGTGGGTCATATGCGGCCATGGGGTGTCTCGACTCACGGATCCCCGGAGCACTTCTGCAGTCGGGCACGTTTAACAACAACATTGTGACGATGACGGCCGGACTGATTGGCGCGCGAGATTTATATACGCCCGATGTCTGTACGCAATTGAACGCCATGGGTGATCGTCTCAGGCACTCGCTGAACGAGCTCGGCAAGGCGCATCGTGTGGACCTCCAGTCGACAGGCGTCGGTGCGAGTCAAACGATTCACTGGCACCGTAAGCCAATCCTCGACCCTCGCGATGTCGAGCCGCCATACGCTGCGACCCGCCGGCTCTTTCACCTGGAAATGCTTTCGCAAGGGATCTACGTAGCGCCGCGCGGTGCCGTGAACCTGTCGATCCCGATCAGCGAGCAAGATGTGACCGGGCTTTTGGGCGCAGTGGACAGGTACCTCTGCGAATTTGGTCATCTGGCTGCCTCAATACCCGATTGACGCACTGATTGAAAGTCGATTGAGAACCCCGTTGCCGAGAAGCTGCTTCATCTCGGCTACTTGTGCCACCACGAACCTTGCTCAGTCAATTGCTGTGAGTTGCTAACGTGCGGCGATAAACATCTGGCCATCCTCGCTCTCACCTATCGTCACTGGCAAAGCGACCGCGAGCCCTTTCAACCACGCGTCGCTGTAATCGAGATCCAGCGTTCCCGTGAACTGCAGGTCGCCTGTGGCGGTATCGGCTATCGCGATCTGCTTGCCCGTGTAACGATCGACATCTGCCAACACATATCGCAACGGCTCGTTGCGATACTGGCGGCGCCCTTTCAACCACGTCGTCGCAAGCGACGCTTCCGCGGCAGGCAGCTCGCTCAAGCCGGCATGACTGACATACGAAACTGCCTGACCGGCGGAAACTTGCGCGGCGAGCACAATCGGTGTCGCATGCTTATTGACCACGGGCGTCGGAACTTTGCTGTGTGCCGCCCTGTCAGTCATGCTCGGTGTAGCCACCGGAACAGAGTCTGATGTCACCTCGACCTTTCCCTCGGTAACCGCAACCACTGTTCGATCTTCAGACATGCGAACGTTGAACGCCGTGCCCACCGCGCGTACTTGGGCATTGCCCGCGCGCACCGTAAACGGCCGCCGTGCATTTTTCGCCACGTTGAAGTACGCCTCCCCACGCGTCAGCCGCAACGAACGCCGCTCGGGAGTCAACTCAACATGCAACTCCGAGTCAGCATCCAGAGTTACGCGTGACCCTTCGGCTAATTTGAATTCCTGCCGCTCCCCGGCAGCGGTCCGGTACGAAAACGTGCCGTGCTGCGCACGATAGTCGCCGTACAGCCAAAAACCGCCTCCCGAGAGAGTTAGCGCAGCAATACCGGCGGCAATTGCGTAGCGCACAAACGAGCCGCGACGCGCCGTTCGAGGCAAGGTCTTCCAATCCTCGATGGGGACCGACCCATCATAGTCGTCGGCCGCAATCTCTTCTGCCGTGGGCAAGAGCCGCGCCTGCTTGATCTTAAGATGCATCTGCCGCTCGAATACCGTGTAGGCGGTGTGATGCGCCGCGTCCGCGCGCATCCACTGCTGCCATTCTATAAACCGCTGTGGATCGGCATCCGACTTATCCAATTCCAGATACCACTGTGCCGCCTCGGCCATCTGTGTGCGCGTGCTCATCTACCGCCTCCCGCCAGCAGCAGCTGCTTGCGGAAATACTCAGCCGCGCGCTCGATATAAATACGCACCATCCGCTCGGAAATATTCATCAACTTCGCGATATCCTCCAACTCGTGACCATGAAGCCGATGCATGACAAACGCGAATCGGCATTTCGCCGGCAACTGCTGAATCGCCGCGATCAACTGATCCAATACCTGAGCTGCCGCGACTTCATCTTCAGGCGATGCTGCGACATCGGCCTCACCAAAGAACTCAATAGCATCGATCCGCTCACGGCGCCTGACGCTTTTGATTCGATTTGCCGCCAGATTCGCCGCAGTCTTGAACAAAAATGCCTGCATATGACTCATGCCGCCGGCCGTATCCAGCTGCAGCACGCGTACGTACGCCTCTTGCGCCACTTCCTTGGCTTCCTGCGCAGACTTAAGCCGCCCGGTCAAGAATCGCATCAAGGCGCTGTTGTTCGCCGCAAATAGTTCCTGGATGCGCCGCGCACGCTCCTCGGCCGCCAGCGCCTCGCCCGAGCGCTCATCAACGTCAATCCCCTGTCGCGGGAACGACTTCAGGTCTTTCATCCAGTCAGGCGTGCGATGCATCCAGACTCCCAAATGCCAATCGCGCCAAGCGCCGGCGCCGGCGCCGGGGAAACCATATCCCCCGCACCAACTCTATCAAGGCAGACACCTCCGAAGCTACTGCCGCGCCGCGGCATCGAAAAATCCGACTCCCATACATATGAAACAACTGACCCCCCGTTTTTTGAAATGAAACCCGCGTAGATTGCGTAAAAACTTTTAAAAGGCGTTCTTCCGATGGCCCAGGCGAGGCCAGCCGAGCCCCGCTTCGTGGCGGGACGATCCACGGCGCCACGCGTCCTCCACAGGAAGGCGTGTTCGCAGCCCAGTATTGCGCCCCAAAAGCTCAGTTTTAAAAAAAACCCCAAAAATCCCTAAAATCATTTCAAAAAAACGGCCCTCAGTTGTTTTCCTTAATAGGTGGAGGGAATTTCTTCGCAAGAATCGGGGACCATCAAGCATGAAAAAGAACAACACAACCTGCCTTCGAGCGGTAGCTGTCGCATTTTTAGCAGGATTGCTCGGATTCACGCCCGCAGTCTACGCACGGGCGGCTGACCTGCAGTCAACACACAAGTTCTCGATCCCCGCGCAGTCACTCGACACCGCGCTCCTGGCCTTCTCGGACCAGGCCAAAGTCCAAGTCCTGATGCAAGGCGGCGCCAAGGCCGACGCCCACTCTTCCGGGGCAATTGGCGAACTGATTTCTCTCGACGCCTTGACAGCGATTCTGCGAAACACGGGATTTGGCTATCAGCAGATCGGCAGGGAGACGGTCGCCATTGTCCCGGCAGGAAGTCAGTCGTCAGCGACTTCGATGAATGCGAATCAGGAGTTGCGGCCTATTCGCGTCTCCCTGAGCGGGCCCCCGTCCTCTCAGGATGCAGAGCAGAACCAAAGCTCAACTGAAAACACACAAAATAGCCAAAATCAAAGTACCGGCCCTTTATCCGAGCTCGACGAGGTCGTTGTCACCGGTACGCACATCCGCGGAGTTCGCAACGACAGCTCACCGATGCTGACGGTCGACCGCGAGTACATAGAGCGCTCCGGCTTCACCAACATGATGCAGCTGGTCGAGTCTCTCCCGATCGACTTCAAAGGCGGCGGGTCCGGCTCGTCCGAGACGGCTGCGTTCGGAATCACGCAAACCTCGCAGAATCTCACCCGTGGCACCGGATTTAACCTGCACGGACTGGGCTCGGTGTCCACGTTGACACTAATCAACGGGCGGCGGGTTGCGTCATCGGCCCAGGGCCAGTTCGTCGACGTCAGTAATATTCCGCTGGCCGCAGTCGAACGAGTCGAGATACTGACGGACGGAGCATCCGCGATTTATGGAGCTGACGCCGTAGCCGGTGTAGTCAACATAATTCTGCGTAAGAACTTCGATGGCGCGGAGACGTCGGCGAGCTACGGTCAAGCCAACTCCGGACGGGTCCGGGAGGGGCGACTGTCTCAGACGTTTGGAAAATCGTGGGGCACGGGAGACACGCTTGTCGTCGCCGACCTTCATCAGCGTGATCCCCTGGACGGTCGCGATCGGTCCTATATTGCCGCAGCCGGTGGCGCCCCCTCGTCCGGGCCCACCTACATCCTTCCCGATAGAACAGCTGGCTCTCTGCTGTTCAATTATGATCAGACGTTACCCGCTGGTTTCGATCTGGCCTCGAATATCCTGTATTCACATGAGCGGGTAATTCAGAAACAGACCTTCAGCGACGGGACGTTCTACACCAACCATCCGGTGTCCAACCAGGAAAGTGGGAACGTGAGCCTGGGATACAAGGGGTTCGGGGACTGGCGCTTCGAGCTCGACGGCGCAATCGCTCGCCTCGAGACCGTCACGGACCTCACGGCCATCGACATCACGACGGGCAGGATCGAGCAGCTGATCAATGACTACAGAGACCGGTTCGACACCTGGGAGACTGACATCCGAGGCGACGGGTCTCTGTTCAGCCTGCCGGCCGGCAACGTGCGGCTCGCGACCGGTGTCTCCTATCGCAACGACCGGGTCAACTCGACTCGCCAGCGGGTGATACCACGCCGGAGGTTCCAAGTTCGCGCACGCGACAAGCGTCACGACACTTCGGCCTACACCGAGTTGTTCATCCCGTTCGTCGGCAAAACACAGGAGATCCCCGGTGCACGCCGCATCGAGATGTCGATCGCCGCTCGATATGACGACTACTCCGATTTCGGCAGTACGGTCAATCCCAAGGTGGGTATCGTCTGGAGTCCTGTCGACATGTTAGACCTGCGCGCGACCTATGGAACTTCGTTCCGGGCCCCGACCGTCGCGGAGAAAGCGCTGGGCACGCGTGGGCAGATCTTCACATCTACACTTGACTCCCCGGGCGGCGGGACCGTACCGATCTTCGGGCTGCTCGGCGGCACGCCGTTGACCGCGGAGAAATCGAGAGACCTCGCGGTGGGATTCACTCTGAGGCCGTTGCCGCGAGGCCAGATCACATTCAGCTGGTACAAAATCGACTACCGGAACCGAATTTCTCAGCCTCCCTACATTCCGGACGCGCTCCTGCATCCCGAGGTGTACGGCAACCTGATCAGCCCCATCCTCAACGACGCGGCTGCGCAGGCGTATCTGGATCAGCGCGTGGCCGATGGCGATACTTATGCCGATTTCTTGGGGACCGGCGCCCAGGGCGTGCGCTACGTCTTCGATCTGCGCGAGCAGAACGCGGCGCGCACCAGGACCAGCGGCTTCGATGTGACGGCGACGTATCCGATCGTGGTCAAAAACGAGACCATCGATCTGAATGTCAGCCTCGCGCGCATCAACAAAATCTTGGACTCCTTGACGGCTACCACGACGGCTATCAATGAGGTCAATACGTTCGAGCAGCCGCTGAAGACACGTGTTCGAGCCATGGCAACCTGGGTCCACGGCAGCTTCAACACGACAGTGGCAATGAATTACTCTAACTCCTATACCGACACCGAGGCATTTCCGCATGTCCCGGTGAGCTCCTGGATCACCACCGATCTGGTTATTGGTTACAGCTTCGAGCACTCCTCGGACTCCTTTCTACGCGGCACGAAAGCCTCTTTGTCCATTACCAATCTGTTCAACCGGGAGCCTCCGCTGGCCCCGGATCCGTTATTCAACACTGGATATGACGTTTACAACGGCGATGCGCTCGGCCGGTATGTCAGCGTGCGCCTAAGCAAGAAGTGGTGAAGCTGATGAAACACGGAGTGAGTCAGGTGATGGGTGTCCGCGGTTGTCTGTCGGCTGCGATCGGGACCCTGCTGGCGTGCGTCGCATTTGCTGCAAAGCCAGCGCAGACATCGCAACACACGCTGCCGCCGCCTCAATGGACGGCATTGGTCGGCACGTTCGACAAGACGCTCGCGGACGACCACATCGTCGGCGGCAGCGTCGCACTGATCGAACGTGGCAGGATTGTCGCGCGCCATGACTTTGGGTTTTCTGATTCTGCGAAGTCCAAACGCGTCGACTCCGAGACGATCTTCCATTGGGCCTCGATCACGAAGACCCTGAATGCGATCTCGATCATGCAGCTGCGCGATCGGGGTTTGTTGCAACTGGAGGATCGGATCACTCGCTATGTGCCTGAGCTGCGCCGCATACACGATCCATATGGACCGATCGACGACATCACGCTTCGCATGCTGATGACGCACTCGGCGGGCTTCCAGTCAAGGACCTGGTCATACAGTCGGGGCCTGAGCTGGGAGCCGTTCGAGCCTACGACCTGGGAGCAGCTCGTGGCGATGATGCCATACCAGCAGGTAGAGTTCCGCCCGGGATCCCGCTTCGGTTATTCGAATCCCGCCTGGTTGTACCTCGCCCGGGCACTGGAGCTCCTGACCGGCGATCAGTGGGAAAATTACATCCAGAAAAACGTCTTCGCTCCGCTCGGCATGTCGCACAGCTACTTCGGCTCCACACCCGCCTATCTTCAGACGCATCGCTCGCACCGTTACGTCATCACGGTCGGCAAGGACGGCAAGCCTGACACGGCCGACTTGGGCGCCGACTTCGATCCGGGAGCGACGATCCCCAACGGAGGCTGGAACGGGCCGCTGTCCGATGCAGCCGCCTACGTGGCTTTTCTCACCAGCGCGACGATGGGCAACGAAGACACCCAGAGCCGGTTCGATTCGGTGCTCAAGCGGAGCACGCTCGAGGAGATGTGGCTTCCACAGATCAAGATTTCGAGCGATGCGTCGAAATCGGCGGACATGGGGCTCGGGTACTTCCTGATCTCGCAGGATATGCACCGGATCATCGGGCACACGGGCGGCCAGGGAGGGTTCACCTCGTTTCTGTATTTCGATCACGATACCGGACGCGGCATCGTGGCAGCCTTCAATACCGCGATCACGGCGGAGAACGCTGACTTCGACCGTCACTCCTACTCCACCATCCGGGACCAGGCTCTGAAAGTTCTGGCGGACGGCCGCTAGGTGTTCCGGGCTGAGTGTCTGCCCGCAATGAACCGGCGCGGGCGGTTGCCACCGCTGCCCTGGATACGCGCGTTCGAGTCGGCGGCGCGTCAGGGCAGCTTTCTGAGAGCAGGAAAGGAACTGTCCGTCAGTGCCGCGGCCGTGAGCCGCAGCATCAAGGAGCTGGAACAGTCGATCGGAGTGGATCTATTCGTGCGACACCCTTGCGGCGTGGCGCTGACCGACGCGGGCCGCACGTACGCACTGGCTTTGACCCCTGCGCTGCGACAGATCGAAGCGGCCTCCACTGAGGTGCGGGCAGAAGCGCAGCGCACCTCTCTTCGGGTGAATGCGCTCCCGGCGCTGGCACAACGTTGGCTGGTTCCGCGGCTGGGCGGCTTCAGTGAGGCCCATCCTGATATCACGGTGACTGTCTGCGCCGACCCGGTGAGGCTCGATCTGCGGGCTGGGGCGTGTGACGTGGCGCTGCGTTATGGCGGGCCCGATGCCGTCGACTGCGAGCGGATCGAACTGTTCGGCGATGAGATCGTTCCGGTCGTCAGTCCGAAGCTCATGACGTCGCACAGGTTACGCGTGCCGGCCGACCTGTTTCGACTCACGGCACTCTACGACACGTACTGGGAATCGGACTGGCCGCTGTGGCTGGAGCAACTCGACCTTCAGCCACCAATGCGCTGGCGAGGGCTGTACTTCACATTGTACAGCATGGCGGTAGATGCCGCGTTAGCCGGCTACGGGGCGCTGATCGGTCACACGGCGCTGATCGAACGTGAACTGCGCGACGGCACATTGATTGCTCCCTTCGGGCCGCGGGTGCCCTCTCCTAGGCGCTTTTACGCGCTCGCGCACGCGAGCCGTGTTGGAAAGCCTGCCGTGCGTGCATTTCTCGATTGGCTGGGCCGCCTCTCGGCTGTTCACGAAAGCGCTGATACCCTCCGAGGCTAAGGACCATGATCCAGGGCATTCTTAGAGCGGCATTCGCAATTCTGATTCTGCTTGGCCCGCACACCGGGCTCGCCGCCCCTGTTCGCCAGCCGGCACAGGCTCCGCCGCCGGCGGGAAGCTACGACCTTTGGATCCGCAATGGCACCGTGATCGACGGAACGGGACACCCGCGCTTTGCCGCGGACGTGCTGGTGTCCGGCGATACGATTGCATTCATCGGGCTGTTGTCGGCTGGAGAGATCAACGCCAAGCGGGTCATCGATGCGGACGGCCATATCGTGGCCCCGGGATTTATCGATGCCCATGCCCACGGGGATCCGCTCACTCAGTCGCTCCTGAACTTCCTCGAACAGGGAGCCACGACGGTGCTGCTCGGCCAGGACGGCGTCACACCCAACTTCGATGCGGATCATGTCCCCGCCGAGCCTCTCGCACAGTGGATGAAGCGTCTCGATGCGCATGGCAGCGAAGTCAATGTAGCGACCCTGTCCGGGCATGGGGCGTTGAGAATGCTCACGGGAGTTGGCAATGCACCGATACCGACTCCACCGCAGATGAAGCGGATGGAAGCGCTTCTCGAGGAGGACCTGGCAGCCGGCGCATTCGGGATGAGCTTCGGACTGGAGTATGAGCCTGGCCGGTACGCGAAGGCAGAGGAGGAAAAGGCCTTGGGGGATCTCGTGGGACGGCATGGCGGGGTCGTCATGAGCCATATGAGATCGGAGGACACCGACAAGATCGCGGGCGCGATCGACGAGCTTCTCCAGATCGACGCGCACGTGCATGTGTCTCACATGAAGATCGTGGCGGGTCGCCGCGCCGAGGAAGCCGATGCGGTGCTGGCGCAACTCGAACGCGGACGAACGCACGGCCGGGAGGTTACCGGTGACGTCTACCCCTACCTCGCCAGCGCAAGCAATTTCACATTCCTGTATCCGGACTGGGCAAAACGCGAGGCGGAGTACGACCAGGCCCTAAAGAACCGCCGGCCGGAACTCGAGGCTCACATCCGCAAACGGGTCTCGGAGCGCAACGGCCCCAAGGCGATTCTCATTACAGGAGGGCAGTACGCCGGGCTCACTCTGGAGGAGATCGCCAAGCGGCGCGGAGAACCGTACGAGAAGGTGATGATCGACGAGTTAGGGTACGGCGGACCACCCCAGGCACATTTTCTGATGACCGCGGTGATCCAGGACAAATTCATCATGGCCGACCAGGTGTGCATCTCTACCGACGGTGCGCCGGATACGAGGCACCCCCGCTCGTACGGGTCGTTCTCAAAAATCCTCGAGGACTACGTCGGGCCGCCACCGAAGATGAGTCTCGAGCAGGCGGTTCACAAGATGTCCGGTCTCGCCGCCCGCATCATCGGGATCCCCGATAGAGGCGTGCTTGCTCGAGGCAACAAGGCCGATATCGTGATCTTGGCGCCCGGTGGTGTGCGTAACCGTGCGACGTGGGCGCAGCCGCAGCTTTCGCCGTCAGGATTTGAGATGATCATCGTGAATGGAGCCGTGGCGTTCGAGGCTGGGCGACCGGACATGCACAAGCATGGTCAGGTATTGCGCCGGGCCCGATAGTGAGTATCTTCGCGCAGCGAGTCTCGGCCGTTGCTACGACGGTAATCGTATGCGCCGGCGCGCACTCCACTGACCTTCACTACCCGACGGCGGCGCGAGACAACCAGGTAGACGTGTACCATGGAGTGAAGGTCGCCGATCCGTACCGGTGGATGGAGGACATTGATTCACCGGCGCCTGACCGAGAGCTGGAATATCGAGACCTGGGGCGAACCGGAGCGCCACGGGTCGAACTGGTTCTACATGCACCGCGACGGATTGCAGAATCAGCCTGTCGTGTACGTCTCGACGAGCTATGATGGTTCCGGTCGCGCACTACTGGATCCCAACTCGCTCTCCAGAGACGGAACCGTCTCTTTGCGATCGATGGCCATCAGTAATGACGGCCATCTGTTTGCGTATGCACTTTCCGACGATGGGTCCGACTGGCAGACCTGGCACGTCCGGGATGTCGCCTCGGGCAAGGATCGGCCTGATCTGATCCGGTGGTCCAAATTCGGCGGCGGCGCGTGGCGCCGCGACGGGTCCGGGTTCTACTACGGCGCCTTTGACCCACCCTTGGATCGCGCGCGTCTGAAGTCGGTAAACCGGTTTCACAAGCTCTACTTCCACAGACTGGGGACTCCCCAGAAGAACGACGTGCTCGTCTACACCCGCCAGGACGATCCGCGCTGGTTGCTGACTGGCGAGGTCTCCGACGATGGCCGCTATCTCGTGATCCAGGCGAATCACGACGTCGACGTGAAAAACGCGCTGCTGCTTCAGGACCTGAGCAACCCTGGTTCACCGATCGTACCGCTGATCGCGCAGCCCGAGGCCCAATATAAGTTCATCGGCAACATCGGCCAGGTGCTATATGTGCAGACCGATGACCACGCAGCGCATTACCGCGTGGTTGCGATCGACATGCGGCGCCCGCAGCCTGAAAACTGGCGGACGGGTATTCTGGGCACAGCGAGGATCGGGCGACCTACTACACGTTCAGCAACTATACGACCCCACCCAGTGTCTACCGGCTTGACCTGACGACGGGCCTAAGCTCGCTGGTTCATGCTCCCATCCTCAAGGGTTTCGACTCTTCGAGTTACGAGGTCCGGCAGGTCTTCTATGCCAGCGCCGATGGCGTGCGGGTGCCGATGTTCATCGTGTGTCGGCGAGGAATTCAGCTCGATGGCAGTAACCCGACTCTTATATATGGCTACGGCGGGTTCGGTGCCCCGGTGGTGGCTCAGTCGATGACCCCGCGGAGTTCACCGCCTTGCGGAAGTATTCGCCCTATCATAATGTAAGGGCGGGAACGACGTATCCTGCAACCCTCGTCACCACGGGCGATCACGACGACCGCGTATTTCCGGCTCACAGCTTCAAATTCGCCGCGGAGATGCAGCACGCCAATCCCGCTGGCAATCCGGTGATCCTGCGTATCGATTCCAATGCCGGACACGGCCCGGGAAAACCCACCGCGCAGCTCATCGATGAGACCACCGACGTATATGCATTCATTCGCAACGCAATGGCCCTGCCCATCGTTCAGTGATGCCTGCTGAAAACTGTCCGCAGGAAATACACGGGCACGCCCGCGAGAATGACGCCGAACGTGAACAACGTGTTGGCCGGGTCGGTCCACAGCGCCTGGATCACCATCGCGAGAGAAGCCAACAGAAACAGCGCAGGCACCACCGGGTAGCCCCATGTGCGATACGGCCTGGGCAGCTTCGGATCTCGTCGGCGCAGGATGAACACGGTGGCGACCGCCAGCGCGTAGAAGGGCCAGCTTCCGAGTACAAACCTATCCACCAAATGCGCGAAATCGCCTTGCAGAGTGAAGGCAACACCCAGCGCCGTGGATAGCCCAATCGCAACCGAGGGGGTCGCGAAGCGTGGTGAAACGTGCGCGATGTTCTTGAAGAACAGTCCTCGGTCAGCCATCGCGAACACCACCCGGGGTCCGGTCATCATGGATCCGATCAGACTGCCGAAGGTTGTGACGATGACGGTCGCCGCGACGATGCTGGAGCCGAAGTTGTGCAGCAGCGGGATACGACCGGCGGCAACGGCGGCGATCAGCTTTGTGTGCGCCATCTCGGCGACCGGTACCAAGTAGATGAACGCAGCGTTGACAAACAGATAGACGCCGATGATCGCCAGGGTCCCCAGGATCAGGGCGATCGGCAGATTTTTTTGTGGGTTGGCAATCTCGCCTCCGATGAACGAAAGATTGGACCAGCCATCGTAGGTCCACATGATCGGTATCAGGGGCGCGGCAATGAGAGAGAGATCGGCAGCGCGGTCCCAGCTCGAGTGAAAGTGCTCGAAGCTGCCTCCGCCCGCGGCGAAAGCCAGGATCGCCAGTACTGCCAGTGCGGCGAATTTCGCACCAGTAACCAGGTTCATCACAGTCGCCGCGCGTTGCATGCCGGTATAGTTGATGATTCCCACCAGCGCGATGATCGTGGCCGCAAGATAGCTGCTCTGCGAACGTGACAGGGGCGCGAAGTGGCCGGCATACTCGGCGCAGATGGTCGCGATGCCACCCAGGGCTGCCGGCCGGATCACGATCATCTCAGCCCACCCGAACAGAAACGCGGGAAGCGCGCCGAAGCCCTCTAGAATGTAGGCAAAGATACCCCCGGAGCGCGGTAGTGCACCGGCGAGCTCTGCAATCGTGAGCGCGCCGCACAGAGAAACAGCGCCTCCGAGCATCCAGGCGAACAGGACGGTACTGGGATCCTGCGCACTTGCTGCGACCAGCGTCGGGACCCGGAAGATCCCGCTCCCGACGGTGGTACCGATGAGAACCGCGACCGCGCTCCAGACTCCAAGGCGGCGCGGCAACCGCTCGCCCCAGGCATCGCGCGATTCGTTCAATTGGGATTGGCGCGCGGGAGATAGCGGTCCCGCAGCACCGTCTGTCGCGAGCGCATCGTCACCGGCTGGCCGGCGATCCATACCTGCTTGGCGATGGTCGTGACTTCCAGCGGATCGCCGTCCCACAACACGAGATCCGCGATCTGTCCGGGCGCGATGCGGCCTCGATCGGCACCGAGACCGAAAATCTCGGCGGGCGTACTCGTGATGCTCGCAAGCGCGACGTTCCATGGGAGTCCCGCCGCAACCGCGTTGCCGGCGGGCTGCCGGATGCCACGAGGGTACCCCCCCGAGAAGGCGATCCGCACTCCGGCCTGATGCAGACGTGCAGCATTGTCGAGCCGCGACGCCAGTTGATCGAAGCCGCTGGGCAGGTTCTGCAGCGGATCCAGGATCACGGGAATATCTGCCCGGGCGAGTTCCTTGGCGACCACCCAGGCCTCGCTGCCGCCGGCTATCACGGGCTTGATGCCTGCGCGCTGCACGAAGGCAATCAGCTGCAGAATGTCCGCGGCGCGTTCAACTGCAAATACGACTCTGCCACCATCGAGATAGCGCAGCAGGGCTTCCCGCCCCGCCGGATGCAGCAGAGCGCCTTCGGCGGAAGTACCGGAAGCACGTGCTTCCCGGATCGCCTGGTCGAGCAACATGTACTGTCCCGCACGGCTGCCGTTCGAAATCTTTCTAATGCCGCCTCCTAGTTGAACGAACAACGAGCGGCTGCCCCGCAGGACTGCGTCGTACGTTCCGTCGAGAGTTACCGCTGCACCCTGACCGCCAACTATGCTGTCGCCGCTCGAGGGGTCGAGGACGGTCCACGTCACACCTTCGATTCGCGTGATGGGCACGACACTGGAACGAGGGTTGTACGCGAGCGTGACGTCGAACTCAGGGCGCCACTGCTGGTGCCACGGCGGCGAATCAGCGCCCTGGGAGGCATCGGCCGTGTCCCCTTCGCGAGGTATCTCTATCACGCCGACCTCGGACAGCCCACCCCACAATCCCGGGGTCAGCGGATGATTGGCTGCGTCCATGATCGGTGCGCCTGCGGCTGCCGTCAGATTTTTGCCGACGGCAACAATCATCCGGTTCCGAACCAGAACGTCGGTCCGTTCCATCGGATTTGGGGACGTCAGGGTGTAGACCTTGGCGCCACGGATCAGCAGTTCAGAGGCGATGCTCGATTCGCTGACCAGGAATGCAGCCGCGAGGAACGCAAACCAACGTGTTGTCTTCATGGCTGCTCCGTCGCGCCGGGCTGTCCAAGCATGAAGTCGGAGCTGGGTTCTTCCCGCGGGTGCTGGCGATCGAATCGAAGTGCCCCATCGATGAACACGAGGTCCGCACGGGCATAGACGCTGAAGGGATCGCGATTCCAGACGACGAGGTCGCCCATCTTTCCCACCTCAAGAGAGCCGGTACGGTCGCTCAGACCGAGAGCTTTCGCGGGATTCGAAGTGATCCAGCGTATCGCCCGTTCCGGTGGAATGTTCAGTCCCGCGTGCACTCCACGCGCCATTGCTTTGGCAGCTTCTTGATTCAGCCGTTGTATCGTCCCAGCGGAATCCGAATGCAGCATCGCGCAGCTGTTTGCCGGGCGGTCCACGATCGCGACGTTTTCTTGGATGCCGTCATACGCCTCCAGCTTGAAGCCCCACCAGTCGGCCCAAAGAGCACCGCACACGCCTTTTTCGGCAAGGCGATCGGCAATCTTGTAAGCCTCGACTCCGTGATGAAATGCCGCAATTCGGAAATTGAACTCATCCGCAAGGTCGAGCATGGTTGCCATCTCGTCCGCCCGATAGCAGTGAACGTGTACGGGAGTCTCGCCCTTGAGCACGCCGACCAGCGTTTCCAGCTTGAGATTGCGCTTGGGAGGAGTGGGTGGTTGCAAATCCTTTTCTTTGCCTTTGCCGCTCTTCGAGCCTTTTTCCGATTCGTATGCGGCGAGATCGCGCTGATACTTCTCCCACTCGCGTTGGTATGTCTGCGCTTCGATGAAGGCCTGGCGAAAGCCGGCTACATTGCCCATCCGTGTCGAGGGCGCCTGGTGCTTCGATCCAAAGACCCCCTTGGGGTTTTCCCCACACGCCATCTTCACTCCGTACCGAGCATCCGGGAGCTTCATCGCCTGGTACGTCACTGCGGGCACGTTCTTGAGGATGACCGAGCGTCCCCCGATCAGGTCCGCGGAGCCAGGAAGAATCTGCAGGGTCGTGATCCCGCCTGCCAGTGCGGTCGCGAACGCGGGATCCTGCGGCCAGATGGAGTGCTCCGCCCAGACCTGCGCCGAGACCGGATCGGTGTCCTCATTCGCGTCATCGAGACTCTTTGTGTAGGGCACAGCAGCGACCCCCATGTGCGAATGGACGTCGATGAGCCCTGGCGTGACCCAGCGACCAGTCGCATCGATGACTTTCGCACCGTCTGGCGCACTCAGCCCTGCTGCGACTGCCCTCACCAATCCATCCGCCAGCAGCACGTCGGCGTTGTCGAGCCGCGCGCCGGTACCGGTCAGTACGGTCGCATGGCGAATCAGCGTCGGCGGGCTGGCCGGTGCCTTATAAGTGGAGGGATAGGGCTCGGCCGCAAGCGCTGCTGAAGCCACGGCGCAGAGCAGCGAGCCGCAGAGCGATCTCTTGATATTCATGTTGTTCACTGCCTGGGAAATCATTCGAAGAGCTGGGCGGTGCCGCCCGTATGCAAAAAAAGTATGTTCTCTCCCTTGCGGAGGCGTCCGTTACGGCAGTACTCGATCAGCCCGGCGGCGGCTTTGCCGGTGTAGACCTCGTCCAAGAAGATTCCTTCCACGCGGGCGAACATCTCGAGTGCTTCCGCGCAGGCATCGGTCCTCTGGCGGTAGCCTCCGCCGACAAACCGGTCATCGACGATGACCTTCGCCTCGTGGGCGCTGCAGTCACCAAACATCTCCGTCAGGACAGCGCAAACCTTGGTTCGCTGTTCTTCTTCGGAGCGGGATACTGCGATACCAACTATGTCTCCGTGCCAGCCACTCAGTACGCTCCCGGCGACGAGTCCTGCCTGCGTGCCACCCGATCCTGTGGCATGAAAGATCCTGGAGAATCGAGTTTGAGTCGAGCTCTCGTACTCGATGACTTCGCGGAGGGCATCGATGTATCCGAGAGATCCCAAGCCGGTTGAGCCACCCATAACCATCCGGTAGGGATTTCGGCCGCGTGCCACGAGCGAAGCCGCGATATCTTGGCTCCCGTGTTCGAGCACAACATCCTCGGACGTGTCGATATGGGAGATCTTGGCGCCTGCAATGCGGTCCAGACGGAGGTTTCCGGTATCCAACTCCGGCACAGGCCCGCCGAGTACCAAATAGACGTCCATGCCGAGCGCAGCACCCGCGACACTCACCATGCAGCACCAGTTGGACTGGTTGCTCCCGCAGGTCACGAGGGAATCACTTCGCGCCCCAGCCGCATCGTGCAGCAGGTATTCGAGCTTGCGGATTTTGTTGCCGCCAAAGCCGAAACCCGTCAGATCGTCCCGTTTGCAGAAGATCTGCGCGCCAAGCATCTTGCTCAGGCGCGGCAGGTACTGAATGGGCGTTGGCAACCGCGCAAGTGAGTGCCGCTGTCGGATAGCCAAGGGAAGTTGGAGCTGTGACACAGATACGGGTACCGACTGCGGAGATGGCGGTCATCTTATGGGCGGCGCTGACGTGCTGACAAACGACCTTTTCTGAGGCAACGACCAGGAAAGTTGAGGCTATTCGATGCGGATCGGTCGGTGCGCTCGATGCCGCCGAGGGTATCAGCCCCAGACCTCGGTCATCACGCGAGCGAAATTGCCACCCAAAATCTTGGCGATCCGCGTGTCGGAGAACCCGCGTGCCGATAACTTGGCCGCCAGGATGTCGAATCGGTCTGCGCTGTTCAGATCGGGGATGAATGCATACAGATCCGGCGGCCTCCCAGGCGAGAAGATGCCGTACTTCATCGAATCGGCGACCCAGTCCCGATTCTCCTTCTCGAACTTAGGCGTGCGCTCGATCGGGGCCAGATTGCCGTCTGTACCGATTCCGACGTGGTCCTCGCCGCAGACGTCGATAGCGTGCTCGATGTGCTGAATCACGTCGATGGCCATCGGTTGTGTGTCGGTACGAAGATAAGGCCAGAATATGATGCCCGCGACGCCTCCCTTTTCGGCCATCGCGCGCAGCTCCGCGTCGGTGGTGTTACGCGGCAGGTCCGCGAGCGCGCGGCAGCCGGTGTGACTGATCAGCACGGGCGCCTTCGATGCTCGGATGCCTTCCGCGATCGTTCGCTGTGACCCGTGCGCCAGATCAACGATGACCTTTTCCGAATTGAGACGCTCGACGAGTTCGTGGCCGTACTTGCTGAGGCCTGCGTTTCCGGGCTCGGTGGCGCCGTCGCCGACGATATTTCGTCGGTTGTGGGTCAGTTGGATGACCCGCACCCCTAGATCACGGAAGATGGAGACCCGGTCGAGATCCTCTCCGATGGGTTCGCTCCCCTGAAAGCGCATGATGATTCCCAGGCGCCTGTCCTTCAGGGCGCGCTGCAAGTCATTCGCCTCATTTATGAGCAACAGATGCTTTGGATGGGCTTCTATTGTGGCCTTGTACTTCGCGATGGTCGTCTTGCACTGCTCGAATTGCGCATCATTGAGCCAGAACCGGCCTTTCGGTCCAATGCTCAGTAGAATGCCCGATAGCCCTGAATCCTTGATCGCCTGCAGCTCCGCTGGGATCGTTGGGTCGTCGTCTGGCAGGAAAAATGGACCGGTGCCGCATTCGCCGTCTATCGACATGGTGTGTCGGTATTTGGGCCAGTGAGGTTGACTTCCAGCCGCCATCGACCGGCCCGCGGCAGCCGCGGCCACCGCACTCATCGCCAGGAATTCGCGTCTCGTCAACATGGCGGGAGTCTTGCACAGGTGCGCACGGCGATGAAAGACGCAGAGGCTCAGAGTTTTTAAGCCTCCGACGCCAATGCATGTATTCTCCTAGCCGAGTTTCGAGGAGAAAAGGCTCGATAATTATTAAGGCTTATTTACGGAACTGACGCCGCTCACGACGTTTCTGTCTTCTATGACGGTCGGCTATCGGGAAGTCGGCATTCCCGAGCAAACCCACCAGAGATTTATCGCCAACAAGTCATCGGTCAACCTAACCCCGCTTCTTCCGGGATGCCGCCCTATGGCGTCTCGAGGGTGTTGCTGCGGCAACCGGCAGCGTCGCATCACCTTCCACCGCGTCAGGCATGGGCGGCCAGAGCTTCGCCGCTGATCGCTGCTCAAACCAACGATGCATGGCTGCGTCCTCGACGGCGTATTCCCCGTGCGCTGATTTCCAGGCTACGGGCGGTTGTCGCGTTCGGAGGGGCTCGAGCGCTTTTTGGGCCTTTGCGATACCAACACGTTGACCGGTCGCGGACGAATAGAACTTTAGCGCGGCCGCGTCATAGGGCCGAAACTTAGCTCCCATCGCCAGAAGCCGCCACAGCACGGCCTGCTCCAATGGCCTCAACCCCAGGTAGTCGGACTCCATCTGCTTTTGATCAAGGGACTCCCGATCGCGTGCCGCAGCGAGTACGGCCTCCTCGGGCCGTTGAGAACTTCCGGAGAACGGACTCAATACCTGGCCCAACGCCTCCAAGAAGAATTGCGGGCGTGCGCCAAAGTGCTGAAACGCCTCAAGCAGTGTTGCGCGGTTGACCGGGCGAAGTGCGGTGTGATGCGTTTCGATGGCTTCTGCGACGAACTCGATGAAGTCGAAACCCAAAACCGGCATGGGCTTGATCTGGGACCCGTAAAAGGGAGCCGCCGCTGTGTGCACTAGGCGCAAGAGTTTGTCACGGTCCGATCCCGACATGATCAGCATCAACCGAACTTTACCGGGACTATTCATCTGGTCCCGCGCGGATTTCAGTGCCGTGATAGTTGCCTCTCCCATTTCGCTGGTGAGCGCATGCTGGGCTTCATCGACGATGAGGGCGATGGGGGCGGCGGCAGCGACTTGGAGCGCATCGAGCGCAGCAGGTAGGGTAGCCCCATCTAACTGTCCGACACAGGGTATTTTTTGATATATGCGTGTTTTAGGTCGTGGCAATGCTCAATCAAAAACGGCTTCTTGCGCTTACGGTGCGCTTACCACCGAATGCCAAGCTCGAGCGCCCGTTGGTAACATTTTGATTTCATTGGTGGTGAGAGAGGGACTCGAACCCTCGACCTCGGCATTATGAGTGCCACGCTCTAACCAGCTGAGCTACCTCACCACAAAGAGCGGCGGATTGTGTGCAGTGGCGCGGTCGCTGTCAAGGTCGGATTTTTAGCCTAATCTTGCAAAATCAACCACTTAGCGCTTCGGATCAAGCATCGGCTGGCCTCAATCATCAAGCCCCAGCCCCCGCAAGATCCTCGGCGCATGCCTTTCCACGCGGGAGGCGCGAGTCGCCGCTTGTTTTGCCCCCGCAAAATGCAGCAAGTAACCTTTTTGTCTTCCCGGCGTGAGCACATAAAAGGCTTCCGCAAGTTCCGGGTCGTCATCCAACCGCGTTAAGAACTCCGCGGGCATCTCGTAATCTGCCACATCCTTCTTTTGCACCTTGGCGCCTGATTTCTCGAGGGTTGCGGCCTCCTTGATGTAGCGAGAATGCCTTCGGAGTCGTTGAGCAAAGCGCCTTTCATGAAAAGCAGCGCGCAATAATCCTTGAATCCATGGATCAAAACCACGTTGCCGCCATTCAAGTCGTAGCAGGCTTGGCCCCACTTCAGCTTTTCGTTGAGGCCGGAGGCAAGGCAGAGCCGGCGGAGCGCGTCAAATTCAGCGCCCCAGCGTTTTTCCTTGCTGTGGACTTTGCTCACCAGCGGGTCCATTCTGCCTTTGACTCGATCCGAATGATTTCTGGGCGAGGTTTTCATTTGTTCGTCTCGTGAGCACCGGCCAATGACCATCGCAGGGAGCGGCTATGATGCCACCCCGCAAGTTGCTGAATTACACAAGCCGATTTTTTTGCTGCCTGTTCTTGATAAACTTCACTGGTGTAGCGCAGCGGGGGTACACATGAAGGGCACCGATCAGCTTGTTTCGCGCCGTGACGCTGTGATCATGTGCGGCGGCTTGAGCGCGAGCCTGTTGGTACCGGCCCTGACCGCGGCCGACGCGCAGAAGCCCATGCTGGTTCGTGCTATTCCCCACGGCCACGGCGAAACTCTGCCGGTGATCGGCGTCGGCACGGCCGGCGTATTCAATGTGGGAGCGAGTCCACCAGAGCGGACCGGGCCGACCAACGTCATCCGAGCGCTCGTGGCGGGCGGCGGTTCCGTTGTCGATACCGCTCCTTCCTACGGCAACGCCGAAAACGTGCTCGGCGGAATCCTGAGCGACACGGGATTGCGCCCGCGTGTATTCATTGCCACTAAGCTTGAAGCATACCGGACGGGCGGGGAGGCTGCGGAAGCACGGGAGTCGCTGCTGCGGCTCAAGACCGACAAAGTGGACGTGCTGCAGCTTCACAACGTGCGCGACCCGGGCCAGGACCTGGCCGGCCTGAAGGCGCTACAAGCCCAGGGCCTGTGCCGCTATACGGGCATCACGACCACCTACAAAGGTGCCTATGCCGCGGCCGAATCGATCCTCAAACGGGGCAAGCCCGATTTCCTGGAGATCGACTATGCGATCGACAACCGCGATGCCGAGGAGCGGCTGCTGCCCGCGGCCGCGGACGTGGGCGCAGCGGTGCTGGTGGCACTGCCCTTCGGACGCGGCAAGCTATTTCGCAAGGCCTTGGGCAGTACGCTGCCAAACTGGGCGGCCGATGTCGAGTGCACAACCTGGGGCCAGTTCTTTCTCAAGTTCATCCTCTCCCATCCCGCCGTGACTGCTGTCATACCGGGCACGGACAAGGCCGAGCACATGATCGACAATCTCGCCGCAGGACGCGGGCGGCTGCCGGATGCCAAAGAGCGCGCGCGCATGGCGGAGTATGTAGCCTCGCTCGGCTAACATCCGTCCGCGGGCTTATCCTCGGCAGGCGTTGGCTCATCCGGCATCACGGGCGGTCCCCCAAGGTCCTTGCGCAAACCCTTGTAGGAAAACAATGCGTTATAGAGCATCCGGAACTCGCCGAAATTCTGCCACCGATGAATCGGATTGGTCATGAACATCAGAACCTGGCCTGAACCCACCGGCAGATCCACGATGGCGGGCCGGTTCTTCACTTCGCACGCTCCAACCATCAATCCGCTCTGCACCATCTTGTCGCCGCCGGGGAAGCTCATCAGGACATCGTTCTGATTGCGGAACGGCAAGGCGAGAAGCGCGGTCGTTGCCCAGCGCACCGTCAGGGTCGTGTCGGTATAGCCGTAGAAAATCGGATTGGCGGGTTTCAGCACTTTGGCATTGACGATGGGGCCGGGCGCATAAAAAGCCTTGGTCGGACGGCTGACCTCGACGTCGGGTGTGATGCCGAACTCGCCGGGCATCGCGCTGGAATCACCCAGCGTGATCAGAGTGCCGCCGTCGTTTGCGAATTTGCGCAATTCTTCTACGCCGACCAGACCCATGCCTCCACGGATGTCGGGTGAAGATCCATAGGCACCTTGGGTCGGGAACTCAGCGCTCTTGGTATAAGGAAGCGGTTTGCCGCGCATCGCAATGTCGAAAACGACGGACTTGGCAGAGCGCCCTTGGCTTGGGACGATGATCACATCATATTTCGACCGCAGACCGCCCTTCCTGATCTCGTCCTTGAAGATCAGTTCGTAGGGGGTTTCAAGTCGATCGAACGCGTAACGGATCCAACCGACATTCTGGGTCGATCCCCAAGTCGAATAGATCGCCAGGCGGGGCAAGGCGGCCTCATGCATCGGAACCTCGGGCACTTTATCCAGAGCGAGGGCGGTGAGTCCTAACGGGACGACGGCAGCCTTCAGTTGCTCATAGGCACCTCTCTCGATGACGAAGGAGCCCGCGGGGATTTCTTGGTCGCCGGTTTTGAATGGCTGCTCAGCGATGCGCACGGAAACGTTGCGCAACCGATAGCGCAAAGTCGCCATATTGATCGAGCCATGATCGAGCACCGCAAAGGCGGCGGCCGGCCCCGTCCCGATGGTGCCTTCGGGCCTGTATTGATCCACCGGTTGGACCATGGCATCGAGCGCCGCCAGATCGGCGGTCGGGACGACTTTCACGTGCGCCATCATGCCCATGGACCAGGCACTGTCGTCATAGGTTTTGAGCTTGCTGTCGGGAAACTTCTGCTTCTCCAGCAGGATCTTGGCGAGGCGGCCATAGGGCTGGTCGCGTTTGACTAGAAACGAGCCTGCCGGGAATTTGCCTTCCTTGAGCGTGATCTCAGCGCTGGTCCGCCCGATCTCGATCCCCTGCAGTCGGAGCAGATTGATCACCAGAGCGACCTTGGTCATATCGGCCTGGTCGCCTGGAATGATGAAAGCGTAGGGCGATTCGCTCCTGCCGGCCGCGATGGAATTGAAGCTCTTCCGATAGAAGTTCTCCAGGATCTGCTGAGGAAACTCCGACGTCATCTGCAAAGCGGACAGAAGCGCGGTTTCCATGTAGTTGGTATTGTCGCGCATCGACCATTCCACGGTTTTATAGGGAGGGTTGGGCCGGAACCACTCGCGCACCGTCTGGTCGCTGGCATGCAGATCTTCACCGGGCCCTTCCACCGGCTTGATGTGGCGCAGCTGCGTCGTGGCGCCGCCGTTGCCGAAGGTTTCATACATCTTGAAAAGGCCGTTGTGGTTCGTGGACATGAAGCCCACATAGCCCGGCGACCACTCGTCCACGAAACCGTGAGTCCACACGCCGGGCATGCCGTACTTGGTCAGCTGCGCCATCTCGAAATTGGAGATCCACGGCATTTCGCCGAAGAGGATCGGGTCCAGCGACGGATTCTGCGGCGCCTGACCCGAGAAGGTGTAGAGAAAGGGCACCGACTCATGCAGATCGTGCATGATCGGCGGCCGCCATTGCAGGTAGAACGCCAATAAATTCCGGGAACTGAACCCGGTGTAGTTGATGTCGCGATTATTGTCGTGGAAGATGTATTTGCCCCAATAGGGCACGCTCGGCACGGGATCCAGATCATCCGTGTCGTCGATTTTGTTGCGGTAGTACCAGTCGGTGTAGCGATCGCGGCCGTCAGGATCCGTGGCCGGATTGATTCCGACAATGACGTTCCGGCGGATGCTGGCGATCAGTGGAGAGTCTTCCGTCACCAGCCTATAGGCCAGCTCCATGAGCATTTCCGGCGGGCCGGTTTCCGAGGAGTGCAGGCCGCCAAGAATTAAATAAATTGGTTTCGTGCCGGCGATGAGAGCCTTCGCCTGCTCTTCAGTCAGGCCGCGCGGATCACCGAGCTTGACCAGATTTTGCCGGTTGATTCCAAGATTCGCGATGTTCTCGTCGGACGAGATCAGGACAATCATCGTCGGTCGACCTTCTTCGGTGGCGCCGGTCTCGATGATCTTCACGCGCTTCGATTTGGCGGCCAATGCCCGGTAATATTTCAGAATGTCCGCATAATGATCCAAGACCCGCGGCGCACCGATATCGTGGCCCAGCACATCGCGTGGCGACGGGACGGCGGTGGAAGCGGGCAAATGATCGACCAGAGGGCTCGAGAATTCATGCTTGGTGGTCCAAGCCTTCTGATGCTCGGCGAAGAGCGGATCCATTGTCTGCGCGAATCCGGCGCCCGGCATTGCAAACAGGGTCACGAACGCCAACGCGTTCAGCATTATTTTGAACATGGCCTTAGTGTAGTTCCTGATACGTCACGAATTCAGCCGGCGCAAGCGCGAGGGGCCTGCCGGAGTTGCCTGTGTTTGGTGCTCCCGACTCATTCGGCGTCGAACCCGAGAGCAAATGAGGTCGCGGCGCCTGCTTCTTTCATCTTCCGTAGCGTCAATCGAGCGATTCGATCGCCGATACTGCTCTTGGGCACGGTCTGGAGATTGTCGAAGTTCGCCGCGCAGGTACCTGGCAACCCATCGGCTTCCGTCAGGACGACTTCGGTAGGGATACTACGGATAGTGGATGTGATGGGTGCAACGGTGACCGAATGCAGCACCGCGATCGCGGAATCGCGTGTGAGGATCAGCACCGGTCGCTTCTTGTCGGGCGTCTTGAATGTATACCAGCAGACGTCACCGCGATTCATGATGAGCCCCAGTCCTGTTCGCTGAGCCAGATATCGACTTCACCAGGCGCAACCGGCTTGCGCGTGTAACCCTCGGTGTGACGGGTCTCGCCCTCGCGAACTCGCTGTCGCCGGATCTCCGCCTCGAGCGCGTCGCGAATGAATGCGGACCGGGTGGTCCTGCGGGCTCGCGTCATCTTGTCGACGACCTTCAGCAGACGTTCGTCGATGGTCATCTGGATCGTCTTCATCTCTGTGGATACCAATGTGTATTTTGATCCACATCATACTCCACATTGGGCGGCGGGCGCTGTCTCGATCAGTTTTCGAAGTGCGTATCGCTCGGACCCATTCCGGTTATGAAAACTGTCACGGGCTCGTCACCCGTGAAGGCGAAGTGCGGCGCGTTGGCGGGTTCCGTATAGAACGCGCCCTGGGTCAGCACGCTCGTCTGAGCATCATCGGCCTTGCTGCCATATCCAAAATGCCATTCGCCCGAGAGCACCATCGCAAGCCGATTATCGCGGTGGGAATGCGCCGCGATGTGAGTATGCGCCGGTATCTTAAGCTCGATGGCATAAGGACCAGCCTGGGCAGGATCGCCGGACAGCACCATTGTCTGAATTCCGCCGACTCCCGATGTCCCGACACCCGCACTGCTTCGCGCCAGGTCGCCAATCTCGGCAACTCCGAGAGTGCGTGAGCCCATGGAGCTGCCGGCGCGCAGGAAATCCACAATCGCTGCAACTGTCGCTTTGGGTTGCTCTTCCATCAGCCAGTGACCCGACTCCGTGATGACGACCTGACGAACGTTGTCGGCCGCAAATCTCATGATGTAGGCCATGGTCGAGCCGAGGGAATGATCGCCTCCGACTGCCAATACGGGCATTTGCAGCCGCCCGCGTCCAACGGCTGTTTTATTGTCGAGCACGTCCCGATCGAACGCTGCAAATTGGGCAAATCCCGCGTGCATGTGCCCCGGCATTGCATAGAGTTCCGCATAGTGCGCACGCGAGGCCGCGTCGAACTTTGACGGGTCTGCGGCAAATTCATTCCAGAAGCGATCGAGATAGATGTGCTCGCGGCCCGCGACCAGCCTCTCCATGTCGACTCCACCAAACCTGAAATGCCACAGCAGAGGGCTTTTTAAAATATCATCCCATGGACCAACCCCAGGAACGGGTGCGTCCATCATCACCAGCTTTGTAGTGCGCTCCGGATACCGCTCAGCAAATGCAAAAGCGACCATATTGCCAATGTCATGTCCGACAATGTCTGCGCGTGCGACATGCAATGTGTCCAAAACCTCTGCGATGTCTTTCGCTTGATTCATCTTCTCAAAACCGTGTTCTGTAACAGCCGACAGACCCATGCTGCGAAGATCCGGCACAATCACCGTATGCTCGGCGGCGAGCGAAGCGGCAAGCGGCGCCCACATATCGCCCGTGTCTCCAAAGCCATGCAGCAGCACCACGGCAGGTCCCGTTCCGCCAACGCGGACATGCAGCGTTGTTCCGTTAGCTCGGATCTCTTGAACGTTGAAACTGCCCGGGTAAGGCCGGATGTTCGCGGCTGCGGGCAGCGCCGCAATGGACAGCAAGACGGCACTGAGCGTTTTCCAAGGCATGGGACCCCTGCACCGATTAGTCTTTGCGCAGCGCCCGCTTGACGCCGCATCATAGAATGCACCGTACAACATATTCTATACCGATCGATACGTAAGCATGGTCATCCGCACGGCCAGAAGTCAACTAAATTATGTACCTACTGGTCTAGAATCACTGAAGAGGAGAATGCCGGCGTGATTGGTCGTCCCAGAGAGTTCGACATACATATAGCTCTTGAGCGCGCCATGGAGCTGTTCTGGCGACAAGGCTATGAGGGCACGTCCCTGGCCGATCTCACACGAGAACTTGGATTGACTCGTCCAAGCCTGTATGCCGCTTTCGGAAGCAAGGAAGGGCTCTTCTTGAAAGCGCTCGATCTTTACGAGGTGCGCGCAGGATATCGACAAGCCGCACTCACGGCGTCGACGGCAGGCGCCTATGCACGCGCGTTACTGGAGGGCGCTGCCGATCTGCACGGCGACAAAAGAAACCCGCCGGGATGCCTGGGGGTGCACGGTGCTCTTGCTTGTGGGCCGCAGTCGGATTCGATACGAAAGGAGCTTATTCGACGCCATAAAATCGGCGAGAGCATCATTCTGGACCGACTGAAACGTGCCAAGGCAGAAGAAGACCTTCCTTCGGACGCCGATCCAGCTGATCTCGCCCGTTATCTGTCGATCGTAATATATGGCATCACCATACAGGCGGCAGGTGGTGCCACGCGCAAGGAACTTCGGAGTTCCGCAGAGCTAGCCCTGCGGAGCTGGCCCCAAGCGCCGAACGCGAAGGGGAGACCGGATGGTTAGGTCAGCCCCGCAATGGCGAGCACGCGCTATCGGAACTGAGTACTTTCAATGCGCCGCGTCCATCAAGGTCGCTGCGCCTCGGCAGATCACAGTTAGCCGTTTTATTCCGCCAGCAGCGGACTACACGTTGAAGCGAAAGTGCATCACATCGCCTTCCTTGACGATGTACTCCTTGCCTTCCAACCGCAGTTTTCCCGCTTCCTTGGCGCCCGCCTCGCCTCTGAACTTGATGAAGTCATCGTAGGCAATGACCTCGGCGCGGATGAAGCCGCGCTCGAAATCCGTGTGGATGACGCCCGCCGCTTGCGGCGCGGTGGCACCGGCGTGCACGGTCCAGGCGCGCACTTCTTTGACGCCCGCGGTGAAGTAAGTTTGCAGGCCGAGCAACGAATAGCCGCCGCGAATGGCGCGGTTGAGGCCGGGCTCGTCCAGTTTCAGTTCCGCCAGGAACTCGGCGCGGTCAGCCTCGTCAAGCTGCGCAATCTCCGCCTCGATGGCCGCGCAGATCGGCACGACGATCGCGCCCTCTGCCGCGGCGATCTCGCGCACGCGATCGAGGCGCGGGTTATTGCTGAAGCCGCCTTCGTCGACATTGGCGACATACATGACGGGTTTGTCGGTGAGCAGGTGCAGATCGCGCAGCAAGGCATGATCGTGCACGTCGAGTTTGAGCAGCCGCACGGCCTGCGCTTGATTCAGTTGGGCTCGCACTTTCTCGAGCAAGTCCCGCATTCTGACGGCATCCTTGTCAGCGGCCTTGGCCGCCTTCAGCGCCTTTTGGTACGCCCGCTCGACGCTGTCCAGATCCGCCAATGCCAATTCAGTATTGATGACTTCGATGTCGCCCGCAGGATCGATCTTCCCGGCCACATGGATGATGTCGTCGTTTTCGAAGCATCGCACCACGTGCGCAATGGCGTCGACTTCACGGATGTGCGCGAGAAACTTGTTGCCCAGGCCCTCGCCCTTCGAGGCCCCGGCGACCAATCCTGCAATGTCCACGAACTCGACCGTCGTCGGCAGAATTTTTTCCGGATGCACGATGGCGGCCAGCTTCTCCAGACGCGGATCCGGCACGGGCACCACGCCCACGTTGGGATCGATGGTGCAAAACGGATAATTCTCGGCCGCGATCTGCGCGCGCGTGAGGGCGTTGAACAAGGTCGACTTGCCCACATTCGGCAGACCAACGATTCCGCAACGAATGGGCATCAGACTTTCCCTGCGCGGCTGTGCAGCCGGGTCATCGCGCGCTCCGCGCCCTGCTCGAGCAACAACGGGATGCCCTCCACCGCCGTGCCGACCGCCTCCAAAATCAATTCCTCCTCCGTGCGCGGCGCGCGCGTCAGCACATAGTCGATCACCTCGGCCTTGTTGCCGGGGTGTCCTATCCCAAGGCGCATGCGCCAGAATGTCTCGCCGATGTGCGCGATCGTGTCGCGCAAACCATTGTGACCGCCATGACCGCCCCCTTGCTTCAGACGTACGGTGCCGACCGGCAGATCGAGTTCATCATGCGCGACCAGGATTTCCGCGGGCGGAATTTTATAGAACTCGCTCAGCTGGCGAATCGACAGGCCGCTGCGGTTCATGTAGGTCGTGGGCTTCAAGAGCACAACTTCGTGCCCGTCGATGCTGATCTTCGCGGTCTCGCCCGAATACTTTCGATAGTCGCGAAACTCGCCGCCATGGCGGCGCGCCAGCAAGTCCACGAACCAAAACCCGGCGTTATGCCGGGTCACCTGATGTTCCGGGCCTGGATTACCCAGACCGACGATGATGCGCAACGGTAAACCAGCCATTGGACAAAGCCTTTAAAAGACGAGGGCCGTCACACCGACGGCCCTCATGACACAACGCTTCTGGAAATTTACTTCTTCGCGTCTTTCTTTGCCGGTTCCTTTTTGGCGTCCTCTTTCTTCGCCGGCGCCGCCGCCTTGGCCGCATCGGCTCCTGCCGGTGCCGCTCCGGCTGCCCCAGCCGCTGCCGGCGCTGCGGCCCCTGCCGCACCTTCGGCGCCGGGCGCCGCCGCCGCAACCGCCGTCGGCTCGGGTTCTTCCGCACGCGGGCTATGGATCGCGACGACTGCCGCGTCTTCCTTGGCCAATTCCATCAGCACGACACCCTGCGGAACCTTGAGCTGCGACAAATGCACGCTCTCGTTGAGCGACAGGCCGGAAATGTCGACTTCGATGAATTCCGGCAAGTCCTTCGGCAGGCAGGAGATCTCCACTTCCGTGCGCATGTGCGAGACGATGCCGCCCTGCGACTTGACGCCCGGCGAGACCGCCGCGCCGCTGAAGTGCAGGGGGATGTTGATGCGAATCTTTTCGTTCTCTGCGACGCGCTGGAAATCCACGTGCACGATGGCATTCTTGAACGGGTGCCGCTGCACGTCCTTCAAGATCGCCGCCTGCGACTCATCGCCCACCTTCAAGTTCAAGATGGTCGAATAAAAGCGCTCGTTGTCGAGCATGATCAGCAGCTTCTGATGGCTCAAGGTCAGAGCACGCGCGGCCAGATGGCCGCCATAGAGAATTGCCGGCACTCTTCCGTCGTGACGCAGGCGGCGGCTCGCACCTTTGCCTTGCGTCTCGCGGAACTCGGCAACGAGTTCAAAAGAGGTTTTCATAATCTTCTCCGGTTAAATCACCAACGAGAGCACCCATGCATCGCGACCAATTGCATGGGCACCGACCAAATCTTAAAGCTAATCAATATACAGCGAGCTCACCGACTCCTCGTCGCTGATGCGGCGGATGGTTTCAGCCAGCAATCCCGCGACGCTCAGCTGGCGGATCCGCTTGCTCGCCGCGCCCGACTCCGACAGCGGTATCGTGTCGGTGACCACCAGCTCATCCAACACTGAATTCGAAATGCGTTCGATCGCCTGACCCGACAACACCGGATGCGTGATGTAGGCCACGACCTTCAGCGCTCCTTCGTCTTTGAGCGCCTGCGCAGCCTGGCACAACGTACCGGCCGTATCCACCATGTCGTCCACCAGCACGCACGTCTTGCCCTCGACCTCACCGATGATGTTCATCACCTTCGACTCATTGGGCCGCGCGCGGCGCTTGTCGATGATGGCCAGGTCGGCATCATCCAAGCGCTTGGCGAGGGCCCGGGCGCGCACCACGCCGCCCACGTCGGGCGACACCACGATCATGTTCTTGTACTTCTGCTTCCAGACCTCGCCGAGCAGCACCGGCGATGCGTACACATTGTCCACCGGAATGTCGAAAAATCCCTGAATCTGATCCGCGTGCAAATCCACCGTCAGCAGCCTATCCACGCCCGCGCGCGTCATCATGTTCGCCACCAGCTTGGCGGTGATCGCCACGCGCGTCGCGCGCGGCCGGCGATCCTGGCGTGCGTATCCAAAATACGGCACCACCGCGGTCACTCGCTTCGCCGAGGCGCGCCGGCAGGCATCCGCCATCATCAGAAGCTCCATCAAATGTTCGGCCGGCGGGTGCGTGGGTTGCAGAATGAAAACGTCACGCCCGCGCACGTTCTCTCTCAATTCGACGCTGACCTCACCGTCGCTGAATCGATCCACATCGGCGCGGCCCAGCGGCACGTGCAAATGCCGGGTAATTTCCTGCGCAAGCGGCGCATTGGCATTGCCCGTGAACACCGCGATCGACAACGAACCAAATTCATTATTTTGCTGCATCGACCTTGCTCAAAATGGCCGCCCTTCGGGCGTTATCCTTCCCGAAGCCAAACTCATCCTCTTGGATCATATCCAATCGACGAATCGCACCCACTGCAAAAATTTGGCTGGGGTGGAAGGATTATTCGGCCCTGCGGGCCTCACCCCTCCGGGGCCGCCCTTCAGGCGTTATCCTTCCCCAGCTAACTCATGCTCTTGGACCTTTTCCAGTCGACCGATCACCCGCACCGCAAAAATTTGGCTGGGGTGGAAGGATTCGAACCTCCGTATGGCGGGATCAAAACCCGCTGCCTTACCGCTTGGCGACACCCCAACTTGCAAAAAAACCGACGAACGGCCTCAACCGGTCCGCAATCCCTCAAGCAAGGGCGAGTCATTCAGTCCGCGAGCCAGAAAGCATTCAAACTCTGGCGGCACCTTGCGCATGATGTCGCGCGCAAGATCCAAGTTCTCACAGGCCAGAAAAACGCAGGCCCCCGTGCCAGTCAGGCGCGCAGAACCGAAGACCGATAGCCAATCGAGCGCATGTGCAACTTCAGGGTAACGGCGTCGCACCACGCCCAAGCAATCGTTCCTTCCACCAGACGCCAGGAAACCGTGAATTGTGATGGGCGCTGAATTCCTTGTCAATTCAGGATCTTGAAACACTGCGGCGGTGCCGACAAAGACATTCGGCTTTAAAATCAGGTAGTTAGCTTCTGGCGGCGCCAACGGTGGGTACAGCGGCGTCAGGCGTTCCCCCACCCCTTCGGCCCAGGCGACCCGGCCGTGCACGAATACCGGCACGTCCGCCCCCAACTCGAGCCCCAACGCCGCCAGTTTCTGCGTCGGCCAATGGATTCCCCAAAGCCGGTTGAGCGCGAGCAAGCACGTGGCGGCATCGGAACTTCCGCCTCCCAAACCCCCTCCCATGGGGATTCGTTTCAAGAGGCCAATGTCCGCGCCCCCTGTCGCGCCGCTTGCCTCTTGCAGCGCCCGGGCAGCGCGGATGCAAAGATCCGCCTCGGCCGGCAGATTCGGTATCTCCACGGCCCGGCGTATCAGGCCGTCGGCCCGCACCTCGATGCTGATCTCATCGCAGAGATCGACGAATTGAAAGCAGGTTTGCAGCTCATGATAACCGTCAGGCCGCCTGCCCAAGATGTGCAGAAATAAATTGAGCTTTGCCGGCGCCGGCCACACCGAGTGCGCGGCACTCATTTTGGCCGATCCCAATGATCGATGATGATGCGCACCCGCACATCGCCACGGGTCAAGACCAGCCGCGCGGGCAGCACGTCTCCTGCCACCGGCAGGTACCGGTCGTACCCAATGCTCCAGCCGGCTTGGCTCAATGCTTTGGCACGATCCTGGTCATTGCGCGCAACATCATAGGTCGAACCGGGATTGGGAACGCCGAGCAACCAGTAGCGCAGATTCTCGAGGGGCGGGTCGAATCCGAACTTCTCCCGGACTTGCGACAACACCGCATCGCTCGGCGGCGCGCCGTTCAGCGACAGACCTGCCGGTGTTTGCTTGAGCACCAATGCACCGATGCCGAGAGGACCCGCCAAGTGCACTTCAGCGCCGCTGTCGGATTGCCGCCAATCGAGCGCGGCCTGCCAGCCCTGCTGCCCTATTGCCACCGCGGCGCGCCCGTCGAACTGCCAAGCAGCGGTATTTTGCAATTCGCCGAGGCGCTGCCCCCACGTCGTCTGCGGGTGCGGCAGCGGGCGTGTGGTGACGCACGCGCTAAGCGCACAGCAACAAACCAACAACGCTCGCCGCATGGTGGATCAGTTTGCCGAGGTCAGACGGTGCCGCGTCGCTTTCAACAAATGATTGTCGGCGTCCATCGCGATGGCCTCGGACCAGACTCTGCGCGCCTCTTCCTGCCGACCCAATTGCCAGAGAACCTCGCCAAGATGCGCGGCGATATCGCCATCGTGGTCTTCCGCATAAGCGGCCTTCAACAAGGGCAATGCATCGGCCGGCCGGCCCTGGCGGAAGTACACCCAGCCCAAACTGTCCTGAATGGCCGGATTCCGCGGCGCCGCCGCATGGGCGCGTTCGATCAGCTTGCGCGCACGCGCGAGGCTCTTGGTGTGATCGGCAAGCGTGAATCCCAAGGCATTCAATGCCGTCGGATCGTTGGGCCGCGCCTTGACGACTGAAGACAATTCGCGCAGAGCCGCGGAAACCAGTCCTTGCTCTTCATACACCGACGCGGTCGCGTAGCGCAATTCCATGCTGTCCGGATAGTCCCTCTCGGCCTTTTCCAGGACGACAAACGCCTTGCTCAAGTCGCTTGTCTGCGCATACATCCGGGCGCGCGCCGCCAAGATTTCCGGCGCGCGTTGCGGTTCGTCATCCAAAAGCCGGTCGAGCAGTTCTTCAGCCGCGCTCGGTGCCCCGTGCTTGTGCAACAGCGTGGCGGCACGCAACAAGGCAGGCACCACGTTCTCGCCGTTCTGTACCTGCGAGAAGAATCGCAGCGCCCGTTCAGGATCGCCATTGCGGTCGGCAATCAACGCCAGGTAATAAAACGCATCGTCGCCGAACTTGCCGGTGTTCAAAAGCTGCCTGAATTTTGCCGATGCCGCCTCCAAGTGACCCTGCTGGAATTCCAGCAGCGCCAGCAAGCGCAAGGCCACGGCGGTCGACTCCGGATTGCGCGACAGCATTTCCAACTGCTCCGTGGCCTCCGGCAGTCGCTGCGCGGTCATCAGCAGTGCCGCATAGTTGAAGCGATTCAAGGCGGAAGGATCCGCCTCGAGCTGCGCCTGCGCGGCGCGCAACGGCCCCTCGACGTCGCCCGCCATGATCCGCGCGCGCAACAGCGTCTGCGCCAATTCCTTGTGCGCGGTTCGCTGGGGCTCGGTCGCGCCGGCCGCTTCGATCGCCAGCGCGCCGCTCAAGCTGTGCACCGCCGCGCTGGGATCATCCGCGCGCAGGGCGGCGATCCCTTGAATGCGCAACGCCGACGGCGAACTTGGAAAGTACGATGCCAATCGATCGGCGACCTGATGCGCGCCGAACACGTTCTCGTCGGAACCTAAGTCGGTTTCCACGCCGGAGAATTCCGCATCGATTCCGGCCGGCGAATTCAGCAATACCAGCCGGTAGTGCGCGGCGGCCTCGTCGAGCTTATAGAGCGCCAATGCAGCTCTGGCTGCCGCGCGCCGCGCCTGCAGGGATTGAGGATCGACGGTCAACCAATGGGCCGCGACGCCGGCCATGAGCGAAGGCTGCAAGGTCTCGGCCGTCACATCGGCCGCGCGCTGCAAGAGCGCCGGGTCCGATTCATGCGCCGCCGCTGCCGCATATTGAAGCGCGGCCACGCGCGGCTGCTGGCGCGCAAGGGCTATCTCGCCCGTGACAGTATAAAATGACTGCGGCGCTTGTACGTCGGCCTTCGAATGGGTACCTGCGCAGGCGCTCAGAACGAGCACGCCCAGTCCGAGAGCAGTCTTTGCGATGGTGGAAACAGAGAACACGGCCGCACTATAGCGAACATGGCATTCAATATCCTGGGTATCAACCATAAGACGGCACCCGTCGCGCTGCGCGAAAAGGTGGCTTTCAGCGAAGATCGGCTGGTTGCCGCGCTGCGGGCGCTGCGCCAGGAAATCGGCGTTGCCGAGGCGTTGATTCTGTCGACGTGCAATCGCACCGAGGTGTATTGGTCGGGCTCGGCGAGCGGCGCGCAACTGTCGCAGTGGCTGGAACGGCATCATGGGAAAGACCTCGATCTCGCCGCCAGTCTTTATATCCATCAGGAATCGCGCGCCGTCGAACACGCGTTCAGCGTGGCCTCCGGGCTTGATTCCATGGTCTTGGGCGAGGTGCAAATCCTTGGGCAGCTAAAAGACGCCTACCGAACCGCGCAGGAAAGCGGCAGCACGGGCCCCGTTCTGAACAAGCTGTTTCAGGCCGCCTTCTCGGCCGCGAAACGCGTACGTACCGAAACTCGCATCGGCGCCAATGCCGTATCGCTGGCGTCGGCCACGGTCGGCCTGGCGCGACGCATGTTTGAGGATTTGAGCACTCATAGCGCCTTGGTGGTCGGCGCCGGCGAGATGAATGCGGTCACCGCGCGGCATTTCATGAGCGCCGGCATCAAGCGCATGGTGATCGCCAACCGCACGCTGGGGCGGGCGCAGGCGCTGGCCGCCGAACTCAAAGCCCACGCCGTGCCCCTGCAGGATCTTGACGCGGAATTGGCGCAAGCGGACATCGTCATCAGTTGCACGGCGAGCCCCGCGCCCCTCATCAGCAAGCGGGCTGTCGCGGCGGCCATTCGCGCCCGGCGCCGGCGGCCGATTTTCATGGTCGACATGGCCGTGCCGCGCGATATCGAGGCCGAGGTTGCCGAGTTGGAAGACGTCTACCTCTTCTGCATCGATGACCTGCAACAGTTGGTCGACGCGAACGTTCAGCAGCGCGAACTGGCCGCGGGCGGTGCGCGGCTGCTCATCAATGAAGAGGTGGCGCGCTTTCTCAGCGAGTCGCGCGCACAGGATGCGGGCCCGGCCATTCGTGCACTGCGCCAGCAAGCCGACGGGATTCGCCGGCAAACCGTGGAACAGGCGCGGCGCATGTTGGCGGCGGGCAAATCGGCCGACGAGGTCATCGACTATCTGGCCAGCACGCTGACCAATCGGCTGCTGCATGCGCCCACCCAGGCTTTACGCCAGGCGGCAGAACTGGCCGATTTGGCCTTGGCGGAGACCGTTACCCGGCTTTTGACCGAAGAGCGCGACCGAAGGCCGCTATAATCCGCCGCAATGAAAGATTCCATCCGGCGCAAGCTGGAAATACTCGACGAACGCTTCGAGGAAATCAGCCGGCTGTTGTCCGACGCCGGCGTCATTTCCAGGCAAAATCAATTTCGCGAACTCTCCATGGAGTACTCGCGCCTGCAAGACTTGGTCGGCCGTTACCGGCATTTCCTCGCGCTCGAAGGCGATGCGGCGACCGCCCGGGAATTGGCCGCGGACAAGGACCCCGCGACCCGCGCCCTGGGCGAGGAGGAACTGGCTGGGTTGCAGCCGCGCCTCTTGGGCGAGGAACTCGAGCTGCAGCGCCTGCTGGTGCCCAAAGACCCGCACGACGACAGCAATATTTTCCTGGAAGTGCGCGCCGGAACCGGCGGCGACGAAGCCGCCATTTTTGCGGGCGACTTGTTTCGCATGTACGCGCGCTACGCCGAGTCCAAGGGCTGGGGCGTCGAGGTACTGAGCGAGAGTCCGGGCGAGCACGGCGGCTACAAGGAAATCATCAGCCGCATCATCGGACGCGGCGCGTATTCGTTGCTCAAATTCGAGTCCGGCACCCATCGCGTGCAGCGCGTGCCGGCGACCGAAGCGCAGGGCCGGATCCATACCTCGGCATGCACCGTGGCCATCTTGCCGGAATTGGCAGAGGTCGAAGCGGTGGAATTGAATCCCGCCGAGCTGCGCATCGATACCTATCGCTCATCCGGCGCCGGCGGGCAGCACGTCAACAAAACCGACTCTGCGATCCGCATCACTCACTTGCCGACCGGCATCGTGGTGGAATGCCAGGACGAGCGCTCGCAGCACAAGAATCGCTCCCGCGCCCTCTCCTTGCTCAAAGCCAAGCTGTTATCCGCGGAACGCGAAAAGCAGCAGAGTGCCCAGGCGCAATCGCGCAAGCTGCAGGTGGGATCCGGTGACCGCTCCGAGCGCATACGCACCTACAATTTCCCTCAGGGGCGCGTCACGGACCATCGAATCAATCTGACGCTGTACAAGCTCGATGACGTGATGAACGGCAGTCTCGATGAATTGGTGCGTGCGCTCAATCAGGAACACCAGGCCGAGGAGCTGGCGCATCAAGTCGAGTGAATACCGTGGCCACCATCGCCGACACCGTGAAGCACGCTGCGCAGACGCTGGATGCGCACAGCGAATCGCCGCGCCTCGACGCGGAATTGCTGCTGGCGAACCTATTGGGCCTGTCGCGCTCCGCGTTGATCGCTCGCGGTGAGGAACCCGTCGCTCCGATCCATGAGCGCGCCTACACGGACCTCATCGCCAAGCGTGCCGGCGGCGTGCCCATTGCCTACCTGACGGGCACTCGCGAATTCTGGTCGCTGCCGCTCAAGGTGTCGCCCGCGGTGCTGGTGCCGCGCCCGGAAACCGAATTGCTGGTCGAACATGCCTTGGCCCTGTTGCCACGCGACAAAGTCCGTTCCGTGCTGGATCTTGGCACCGGCAGCGGCGCCATTGCCTTGAGTCTTGCGCACGAGCGCCCGCGCTGGGCCATCACCGGAGTCGACGCTTCGCCGGCCGCGCTGCTGGTCGCCGGGTGCAATGCTAAAGACCTCAAGCTTTCGCACGTTCGATGGCGTTGCGGCAGCTGGTTCGACGCCGTGCCGGGCGAGCGCTTTCATCTGATTGTGGCCAATCCGCCCTACATCGCGGCCACGGATCCGGCGCTGAGAGCGCTGTCCGCCGAGCCCGGCACAGCCTTGGTCGCCGGCCCAACCGGGCTCGAGGCGCTGGGCGCCATCATTGCACAGGCGCCCAAGCACCTGCACGCACGCGGCTGGCTGGCGTTGGAGCATGGCATCACCCAAGCGCACGAAGTCGCCCGGCAGCTTCGCCGGCACGGCTTCGGCTCGATTCGTACCTACCCGGATTTTTCAGGCAAGCCCCGCATTACGCTGGGCGTTCACACACAACACTAGGAACCTCCATGATCCGCTTCGAAACCACGCTGGGCGACTTCACCATTGAATTTTTCGAGAAGGAAGCGCCCGTATCGGTCGCCAATTTCACCCGCTACATCGACGCTGGGTTCTTCGATGACACCATTTTTCACCGCATCGTGCCGGGCTTCGTCATCCAGGGCGGCGGCTTCACGGCGGACATGGCACAAAAGAAAACCGAAGCGCCGATCAAGAATGAGGCCGACAACGGCTTGAAGAACCGGCGCGGTACCTTGTCGATGGCGCGCACCAATGACATCAACAGCGCCACGTCGCAATTCTTCGTGAACCTGAAGGACAACGACTTTCTCGACCATTCGCGCGGCAATTTCGGCTACGCAGTCTTCGCCAAGGTGACCGAGGGAATGGATGTCGTCGACAAGATCGCGGCGGTTGAAACCGCGCGCAAGCGCGGCTTCGATGACGTGCCGGTGGAGGCGGTGACCATGAAGAGCGTCAAGCGAGTGAAGTCTTAAGAGGCGTGGCTCGGAAAAAAACATTCTTTCGGCGGCTGGCGTGGTCGATTCTGGGATTGATCGTCCTTTGCACCGCCCTCAGCCTCATCGCCGTGGCGCTGCTGCGCTGGATTGATCCTCCCTACAGCGCGTTCATGGCGCAGACTCAAATGGCGGCGTGGGCCAAGCACGATCGTACCTATGTATTTCGCCATCGTTGGGTGGACCTGAATCAGGTCTCGCCCAATCTACCCCTCGCCGTGGTCGCCTCCGAGGATCAGAAGTTTCCCGAGCACTGGGGCTTCGATGTGGATGCCATCGAGAAAGCCTACGAAATGAATCAGCATAGCCATCGAGTGCACGGCGCGAGCACCATCAGCCAGCAAGTCGCCAAGAATCTCTTTCTATGGTCGGGGCGCAGTTACGTTCGCAAGGGACTGGAGGCGTATTTCACGGTTTTGATCGAGGCGTGCTGGCCAAAGCGGCGAATTCTGGAGATCTACCTGAACATCGCCGAATTCGGGCTTGGCACCTATGGCGCCGAGGCGGCGGCACAGCGCTTCTTTCACAAACCGGCTGCCAGGCTCACGCGCGCCGATTCTGCCCTGCTGGCGGCGGTGTTGCCGAATCCCCAACGATTGTCTGCCGCCGCGCCCTCGGCTTACGTGCAGCAGCGGCGCGATTGGATCCTAGGACAGATGCAGGCGCTCGGCGGACCCGAGATGCTGGATGAGATCGACGCCTACCCGAGCCGGCGCCGCTAGGATCCGTTCGAGAATTCCCGGAATTTCAAACACGGCCCGATTGCGCATGCGCTTGACGCCCGCGCGATACAGGTCGAGGTGCCCGGCGACTTGCGCAACACCGGCGCGAACGGCCTTGAACGAATCCAGCACGACGCCGAGCCCATTCTCCTCAACCCACTCGGTGTTATACCGTTCCTGCGGCATGGTCCAGGCGTTGCGCACGACGATCACGGGCAGGCCCTGCTGCACCGCTTCGCTGATGCTGCCCGGCCCCGGTTTACCGATGAAAAAATCGCTCAACTGCATATAGTGGCTGATCTTGGTGGTGAAACCGACCACAAGCCGCGGCGCGCAAGACGGCTTGGCGCGCAGTTGGTCAGCCAGCACCGTGTTGTGCCCGCACGCCAAGATAAGCTGGACATCATCGAGGCGCTTGGAGATGCCGCGCATGACGCGCGAGCCGTGGCCGCCGAACATCACCATGCCGGTGGGCCGGTCCGGATCGAGATTGAGCCGCAACATTTCGGCGCGCCGGTCGAATTTCAGCCCGCGGTAAAAATTCGGATTGATGATCATTCCCGAGGTCTCGTGAACCCTGTCGTCGCGGACGGCCGCGCGCGCCTGGGCCGCGGCGCGCGGCGTGCCGCAGATGAGGTGCTGCGCCTGATTCGGCTCGATCCAGAAGTGCGGCGGAAAGTCCGCCAGGTCGGTGAGAATGGTCGCATAAGGAACCTGCGGACAGGCCAAGCCCAAGCCCTGGTACATGGCGCGGTTGAAATTCGGCACCATGGAGACGACCAGGTCGGGTTGCGTCGCCTGCCAGTGCCGCCGCAACTGTCTCACCAACGATTTGTGGCTCAGGCGAATCAGCATCTGCAGAATGCGCAGTTCCTGGGCCAAGCCGAGGGTCCAGCCGCGCGCGAGACGCACGTTATAGTAATCTTCCGGCTTGACACCGGTGGCTCTGCGAAACACGTCTTGCGGATCGAGGACCTCGAACAAATTGACCAGTCTGACCTGCCAATCCCGGCATTGCTCCCGGATCGCCATCTCGAGGGCGACCGCCGCCGAGCGATGCCCTCCTCCCGCATTGATGTACACGAGATCGATCGTTGTCATTCGCACTCATTTTGGGCGCCCAGTGTGACCGAGCGATGAAACCTCTCCTGCTTGTGACCCTATTCGCCCTATTCGGCCCCATGGCGGCGGCCGACCCGGTGCGCTTGAGCCATGGCCGCTTCAAGGAATTGGCGGTCTACACGCCGGCCGCCCAAGCCACGAGCTTTGTGCTGTTCCTATCCGGCGATGCCGGATGGAACCGCCGCGCGGAGGCGGCGGCGGAACAACTCTCCCGGCAAGGGGCCCTGGTGGTGGGCATCGATCTTCCCAAATTCAAGGCCGTGCTCGAAGCGGACGGCGCGGAGTGCGTATTTCCGGACGGGGACTTGGAAAACTTGAGCCACTTCGTGCAAGCCTATCTGCACAACTCGACCTACCTGGCTCCCTTCCTGGTCGGAGTCGACTCCGGCGGCAGCATGGCGTACGCGGTGCTGGCCCAGGCACCGAAAGACACCTTTGCCGGCGCGCTGAGCCTGGGATTCTGCCCACACTTGAATTTGAAAAAACCGATATGCAAAGGATCCGGGCTCGAGCTGGCCCGCAGCGCTCGCGGCCTTGAGCTCCAGCCGGTCAAATCCTTGCGCAATCCCTGGGTGGTTCTTGAGGATGCCGAGAATCCTGCCTGTCCCGCCGCGGCCACCCGCGACTTCGTCGCGCATGTGCATGGCGCGGCCATCGCGATGCTGCCGCAATGGAGTGATCGGTCCGTCGATGCGGCATTCGCCAAGCTTGCCGCGGCCGATCAACGTCGGGGTGTTGCTCCGCCCGCGGCATTGGGCGATTTGCCGGTGGTCGAGGTGCCCGCGCAGCCGGGCGCGCCGGCGTCGGATGCCTTCGCCCTCATGATGTCGGGCGATGGCGGTTGGGCGGGGCTGGATCAAGACATCGCCGCCGCGTTGAGCGCGAAGGGAATTCCGACGGTAGGGTTGGATTCCTTGCGCTACTACTGGAGCGCCCGCACGCCGGAAGGATTGGCGGCGGATACGGACCGGCTGATCCGGTACTACCTTGCCCACTTCGGCAAGAAACGCGCACTGCTCATCGGCTACTCGCAGGGCGCCGACGTGCTGCCCTTCGCCGTGAATCGCTTGCCGGCGGCGAGCAAATCCTACGTGTCCCTGATGGCGATCCTCGGCATGTCAGAACACGCGCTGTTCGAATTCCATGTCAGCAACTGGATTGCGGATGACAACTCCGGTCCCGCCACGCTGCCGGAAGTCAATCGCGTCAGCGGTATGCCGGTGCTGTGCATTTACGGCGAGGACGAGCATGACACGCTGTGCCCGAAATTGGATCCCAAGAAATTCAACATCGTGAAGCTCAAGGGCGGCCATCATTTCGACGGCAACTACGCAGGTCTCGCGGATCGCATTCTTTCCGCAGCCGCACCCTAGTCACTACTGACTCACGCAATTGCGAGTTCGGGCTTCATGTCCGCCATAGAAGCCATTCACTGCTCGAAAGGGTGAGAATGTCCGTATTTCACCCTATTTCAAGTGTTTTTGTCCGTGAAATACCGAATATCCTAACGGGCCATCCCTGGGCCGCCACCCTTGCCCCGGCCTCTAGATTCGCCCTTCGGCCGCCATCCAGTCGTAGCAGTCCTTGACCATGTCCTTGAGTGGAATGATTTTATAACCGAGTTCCCGCTGCGCCTTGACCGAGGCGGTGCTGACTCGCCTGCTCATCGCGCCGGCCATCTCGGGAGTGATGGGCGGCGCCTTGCCGGTGAAGCGGCTCGCCAGGTCGCCGACCACCGCGATGACGCGCAGCAGGCCCAGCGAGGTTTCTTTGGCGGGCGCAGGCTTTCCCAGCAGCGCAGAGATTTCTCTCACCAATTCCATCAAGGTTTTGTTTTCGCCGCCGAGCAGGTAGGAGCCGCCGTTCTGTCCCTGGTCGGCCGCGGCAATATGCGCCGCGACCACTTCGCGCACATGGGTGAAGGTCAGCAGGGACGGCGGGACACCCGGTAGTTTGCCGTCGCGAACCATCACGAACAGTCGGGACCAAGTCCCGATATCGTAGGGTCCGATGATGGCGCCGGGCTGCATGATGACCACCTCGAGGCCTTTAACGATGGCGGCACGCGCCAGCTCCTGCGCCTGCCACTTGGTTCTTTGATAGTTGACGCTCGAATCTGCCGCGCGGCTCGGCGTCTCCTCGGTAATCTCGCCATCCACAGGCCCATAGGCGGAAATCGACGAGGTCACCACCAGTCGGCGCACGCGCTTCGCCAGCGCGGCCGCGACGATGAGGCGCGTGCCCTCGACATTGTCGCGGGTTTGCTCGGCATTGCCGCCGCGCCACATGTTGGTATTGCCCGCGACGTGAAAAACGGTGTCGGTGCCCGGCGGTATTGCGGCCGAGAGCGCATCGGGATCGCCCAAGATGCCCACCGCCAATTTCGGCCGAAATCGCTGCAGAAACGTCAGGTCCGAGGACGGTCGATGCAGTGCCGTGACATCCCAGCCCCGGATCATCAGTTCCTTGACCAGGTTGAGACCGACAAAGCCGGTCGCGCCGGTGACGAAGGCCGCTCGCCCGGCGTTAGGCGGCATCAGCCGCATCCCCGGTTTCGGGTTCGTAGCCCAGGATCGGCGCGAGCCAACGCTCTGCCTCGTTCATCGTGAATCCCTTGCGTTGCGCATAGCTCGAGACCTGGTCGCGGTCGATTTTGCCGACACCGAAATAATGCGCCTGCGGGTGGGAAAAATAAAATCCGCTCACGGCGGCGGTCGGAAACATGGCGAAGGTTTCCGTCAGACGGATGCCCGCAGTGCGGTCGGCATCGAGCAGGCGCCACAGCAGGGCTTTCTCGGTGTGATCGGGACAGGCCGGATAGCCCGGGGCCGGCCGGATGCCCTGATATTCTTCGCGGATCAACCCGCGGTTGTCGAGGTGCTCGTGCGGCGCGTAGGCCCAGAACTCGCGGCGCACGCGTTCGTGCAGGCGCTCCGCCAGCGCCTCGGCCAGGCGGTCCGCCAACGCCTTGAGCATGATGCTGCTGTAATCGTCATGCTGCGCCTCGAAGCGTGCCACGTGGCTCTCGATGCCGATCCCCGCGGTCACCGCGAACGCGCCCAGGTAATCGGCGCGCCCCGAATGCGTGGGCGCGATGAAATCGCTCAGGCACAGCTGCGCTTGATCCTGCGGCTTGGATTTTTGCTGGCGCAAGTTATGCAGCCGCAGCGCAACCGCGTGCCGGCTGTCGTCGGCAAACACATTGATGTCATCGTCCGCCACGCTATTGGCCGGAAAGAATCCGATCACGGCGCGGGCTTTGAGCCAACACTCGTCGATCAATTGGTTCAGCATGCGAGTCGCGTCGGCGTACAGGCTGCTCGCCGCCTCTCCCACGATCTTATCCTGCAGGATATCGGGGAACTTGCCGGCAAATTCCCAGGCGTTGAAAAAGGGCATCCAATCTATGTAGGGCACCAGCTCCCTCAAGGAATAATCGTCGAAGGACTTTAATCCTAAGAACGCGGGCACCGGCGGCGCATAAGACGCCCAGTCGATCTTGAATTTCCGCGTGCGCGCCTGCGGCAACGACAGCTGCGGCGCCTTGGCGCCTTTATTGCGGTGCTGCTCGCGCCGGCGCTCGTGGTCGGCCTTGATGCTCGCCACATAGGCATCGCGTGTGCTCTTGGTGACCAATTGCTGGCAGACGCCCACCGAGCGCGATGCGTCCTTCACATAGATCACGGCACCCGCATACTGCGGGTCGATCTTCACCGCCGTGTGCGCCGGCGATGTCGTCGCCCCGCCGATCAGCAGCGGCTGCTTGTACCCTAAGCGCTGCATTTCCTTGGCGACGTGCACCATCTCGTCCAGGGACGGGGTGATCAGACCCGACAAGCCGATGAGGTTGGCATCTTCACGCGTGGCGGCCTCGAGGATCTTTTCGCAACTTGCCATGACCGCCAAATCCACGACCTCGAAGTTATTGCATTGCAGGACCACGCCGACGATGTTCTTGCCGATGTCATGCACATCGCCCTTGACGGTGGCGATGACGACCTTGCCGTTGGAACGGCTCGCGCCGGACTTCTCCTGTTCGATGTAGGGGATCAGCACCGACACCGCCTTCTTCATCACGCGCGCCGATTTGACCACCTGCGGCAGAAACATCTTGCCTGTGCCGAACAAATCGCCGACCACATTCATGCCGTCCATCAACGGTCCTTCGATGACATCGAGCGGCCGCTTGGCCTGCAAGCGCGCCTCTTCCGTATCCTCGAATACAAACTCGTCCAACCCCTTGATCAGCGCGTGCTGCAATCGTTCCGCGACCGGGAGCTTGCGCCATTCCAGGTCATCGCCGCGCTTCTGCGTACCGCCCCCCTTGTAGCGCTCGGCGATCTCCAGGAGCCGCTCGGTCGCATCCGCGCGGCGCGCCAGGATCACGTCTTCAACACGCTCGCGCAGCTCGGCGTCGATGTCCTCGTAAATCGCGAGCTGGCCGGCATTGACGATGCCCATGGTCAAACCCGCGCGGATCGCGTGGTAGAGGAATACCGAGTGCATGGCCTCGCGCATCCGATCGTTGCCGCGGAACGAGAACGACACATTGCTGACGCCGCCGCTGACGGATACCGCGGGCATGCGCGCCTTGATGGCCGCGGTCGCCTCGATGAAGTCCAGGCCGTAGCGGTTGTGTTCCTCGATGCCGGTCGCCACGGCGAAAATGTTCGGATCGAAGATGATGTCCTCGGGCGGAAACTGCAGCTGTTGCGTGAGGATCAGATACGCCCGTTCGCAGATGCCCACCTTGCGCTCGATGGAATCCGCCTGGCCCTGCTCATCGAAGGCCATCACCACCACCGCGGCGCCATAGCGCCGGCACAATCGGGCATGGGCGAGGAATGCCGCCTCGCCTTCCTTGAGGCTGATGGAATTGACGATACCCTTGCCCTGCACGCATTTCAGGCCCGCTTCGATCACCGACCATTTCGAGGAGTCGATCATGATGGGTACGCGCGCGATATCCGGCTCGCCGGCGATGAGGCTCAGGAATTTCACCATGGCCGCCTGCGAGTCGAGCATGCCCTCGTCCATGTTCACATCGATGATCTGCGCGCCGTTCGCGACTTGTTGGCGCGCCACATCGACCGCCGCCGCATAGTCGCCGGCCTCGATCAGCTTGCGAAACTTCGCCGATCCGGTGACATTGGTGCGCTCGCCTACATTGACGAACAAGCTGCTCGCATCGATGGTCAGGGGTTCCAAGCCGCTCAAGCGGCAGGCCGGCCCGATGCTCGGAATCGCGCGCGGCGCGAGGCCCGACAGGGCATGCACGATGGCGCGAATGTGCTGCGGCGTCGTGCCGCAACAGCCGCCGGCCATGTTGAGGAAGCCGCTGACGGTGAACTCGCGCAATGTTTCGGCTGTCTCCTCCGCGGTCTCGTCGTATTCGCCGAAGGCGTTGGGCAGCCCTGCGTTGGGATAGGCGCACACGTAGGTGTCCGCGATGCGTGAGAGCTCTTCCACGTAGGGCCTGAGTTGCTTGCCGCCCAAGGCGCAATTCAAGCCCACTACCAGCGGCTTGGCATGCCGGATCGAATTCCAAAATGCCTCCGTGGTCTGGCCCGACAAGGTACGGCCCGAGGCGTCCGTGATCGTGCCCGAAACGATGATCGGCAGCTCGGTGCCCGTCTCGTCGAAAACCTGGCGCACCGCGAACAGCGCCGCCTTAGCGTTCAAGGTGTCGAAAATGGTTTCGACCAAAATCATGTCGACGCCGCCTGCCATGAGGGCCTGCGTGACATCGGTGTACGCGGCCACCAGCTCATCGAAGCTGATGTTGCGAAACCCCGGATCGTTGACGTCCGGCGACAGCGAGGCGGTCCGGTTCGTGGGTCCCAAGGCACCGGCAACGAAACGCTGCGCGCCGGTGGCTGCGCTGACCTCGTCCGCGACCCGGCGGGCCAGGCGCGCCGCTTCGAGATTCAACTCGGAAACCAAGGCCTGCATGCCGTAGTCGGCCTGCGACACGGCCGTGGAATTGAACGTGTTCGTGGAAATGACATCGGCGCCCGCATCGAGGTAGGCGCGATGAATGTCCGCGATCACCCGCGGCTGCGTGAGGCTGAGCAGGTCATTGTTGCCGCGCAGATCGCTGCGCCATTCCTTGAATCGGTCGCCGCGAAATTGTTCTTCGCTGAAGCGATGGCGCTGGATCATCGTGCCCATCGCGCCGTCGAATATCACCACGCGCTGCTCGAGCAGCGCAGTGAACGCCCGGGTGAGGGAGCGCGGCGGCATCAGGCCACTCCAGTTTCGCCGACGCGCGGTCTCAAGCCCAATGCATGGCAGATGGCATAGGCCAATTCGGCGCGGTTCAACGTATAAAAATGAAACTCCTCAACGCCGTGCTGGCGCAATTGCTGCACTTGCTCGATCGCTACATTCGCGGCAATCATGCGGCGCGTGTCCGGATCCTCGTCCAAGCCGTCGAAACGGCTGCGCAGCCAATCCGGCACGGATGCCCCGCAACGGGCCGCGAAGCGCAACAGCTGCGGGAAGCGCGTGATGGGCAGGATGCCGGGGACGAGATTTGCCTGCATGCCGGCCGCCGCGCAGCGGTCTCGAAAGCGCAAGAACACATCCGTGTCGAAGAAAAACTGGGTAATCGCACGGCGGGCGCCGGCATCGATCTTGCGCTTCAAGTTTTGCAGTTCCGCCTCGATGCCGCCCGACTCAGGATGACCTTCAGGATACGCCGCGACGGATATTTCGAATTCCCCGGCCTGCCGCAAACCGCTCACGAGGTTCGAGGCGTAGGCGAAGCCGTCCGGGTGAGGCCGATAGCGGCCCTCGGCGGACAGGTTGGCCGCGGGTGCATCGCCGCGCAACGCCACCAAGTGGCGCACGCCAAGCTTCCAATAAGAGGCAGCGATCGCCAGCACTTCCGCGCGCGAGGCCCCGACGCAGGTCAGATGCGGGGCCACGCGCAGATCGGTTTCGCGCATCACCCGCTGCACGAATTCGTGGGTGCGTGTGCGGGTCGATCCGTCAGCGCCATAAGTCACCGACACAAACCGCGGACGCAGCGGGGCGAGGCGCTGCACCGACTGCCAGAGCTGCTGCGCCATGGCCTCATCGCCGGGCGGAAAAAACTCGAATGACACCGCGGGATCGGACATGTAAGACCCTACAAGGACGGACTCGACATTCATCATGCAAGAGCTTACGATTTGACTCAATCTCATTATTCTAATACTCGGAATGAATTAGTCTCATGTCGTCCACCGCCCTGGAAGTCCGGCATCTGGAGACTTTACTGGCCCTGGCCGAGTGCGGCAGCCTGTCCAAGGCCGCCGCCCGGCTTTTCTTGACCCAATCCGCCCTGTCGCACCAGCTCAAGACCTTGGAAACTCACTATGGAGCCGCGTTGGTCGAAAAAAACGTCCGGCCGCTGCGATTCACGGCGATCGGCCAACGGCTCTTGACCCTGGCCCGGGTAGTGCTGCCCCAAATGGCCGAGGCGGGCCGTGACGTGGCGCGGTTGGCGCAAGGCCATGCAGGCCCCCTTCGGGTGGCCGTGCAATGTCACAACTGCTTCGATTGGCTGATGCCGGCGATGGATGCCTACCGGTCCCTGTGGCCCGAGGTCGAGCTCGACATCATTTCGGGGTTTCTCATGAACCCCCTGCCGCTGCTGGATCAAGGCGAGGCCGAACTGGCCATCATTCATGACCCGCAGGAGGCCCACCCGAGCATCGCGTTCAGCCCCCTGTTTCGCTATGAAAGCGTGGCGCTGATGAGCCCGCGGCATCGGCTGGCCGCCAAACCCTGGGTAGAGGCCGCGGATTTCGCCGCCGAAACGCTCATTACCTATCCTGTGCCCGACGAGATGCTGGATGTCATGAAGCACTGCCTGACCCCGGCACACGTCAATCCGCAGCGGCGCACCGCCGAGTTGACGGTCGCCATCTTGCAGCTGGTCGCGAGCGGGCGCGGCATCGCCGCGCTGCCCTCGTGGACCGTGGGCAATTATATAGAGCGTGGCTACGTGGTCTCCCGGCCCATCGGCCAAGCGGGATTGCGCTGCGAACTCTATGCCGCGACCACCCGCGCCGGCGCCGAGGCCGCCTATATAAGAGAGTTCATCGCCTTGACTCGCGCCCAGAGCTTGACCACCCTCGCGGGCGTGTCGGCGCTGTAGCGCCGCAACTCCGCTTGGCGCCTTCGCCGCGCACTCCCATCCCGGGTGCGTGCTCCGGCGGGTCCCTGATCGACGCCGACGCCGCCGTGACTTCAGTGAACGCGCCCGGGCGCGCGGCCGCCACGGTCGGCGGCAACCGGCGCCGTGAACAGCTGTTCGACGTCCACCGCGTCGAAGACGTAGGCGCGATTGCAAAAATCGCAATGCACTTCGACCTTGCCGCGTTCCGCGATCACGCCGCGGGTTTCGGCTTCGCCCAGTCCCAGCAGCATGCCGGCGACGCGCTCGCGCGAACAGCGGCAACGAAAATACACGGGCGCTGGCTCGAACAATCGCAGATCGTCTTCGTTGAACAGCCGGTGCAGAATCTGCGCGTCGGCAAGCGTGCGCAGCTCATCCGGCGTCAGTGTGTCGGCGATGAGCTGTACGCGTTGCCAGGCATCCTCGATCGCCGCGGCATCGGCTGGCGGCAGCGCACCTAAACCGGGGAGTTTCTGCAAGAGCATGCCGGAGGCGCCTTGCGCGTCGGCGTGCAACCACAGGCGCGTCGGCAATTGCTCCGAATGCTGAAAGTAGGCCTGCAATGAGGCGGCCAAGCGTTCGCCCTCGATGGGCACGATACCCTGATAGCGTTGCGCGCCGTCATCGGTTTCCAAGGTGACGGTGAGATTGCCCTCGCCGACGAGTTCGTTGATCTTATTCACGCCATCGGCGCTCAAGTCGCGGTAGCGAGCCAGGCCCCGGACCCCCAATCCGCTGGTGCATTGCGCCAGCAGCAGGTGCATCGGACCGTCGCCCTGCAGCTGCAATGACAGGACGCCCTCGAATTTGATCGTGGCGGCCAGCAGCAGCGAGGCCACCACCGCTTCTCCCAAAGTTTCGCGTATCGCATCCGGATACCGGCGGTGCTCGATCAGGGCGCGCCAGGCGGCGTCCAGGTGAACCAGGTGGCCGCGAACGGGGAAGCGATCGAACAGGAAGCGATGCAGCGTGTCGCGGTCATGCATTGCCGCCGCCCAATTTGGCTTTGAGCAGTTCGTTGAGCTGCGCGGGGTTGGCCTTCCCGCCCGTGGCTTTCATCGCCTGCCCGACAAAGAAGCCAAACAGCTTGTCCTTGCCCGATCGATAATCCGCGAGCTGCTTCGGGTTCGCGGCGAGCACCGCATCGATGACGCCCTCGATGGCACCCGCATCGGTGATTTGCCGCAGCCCCCGGGCCTCGATGATGGCGTCGGCCGGCTTGCCCTCGGACCACATGGCCTCGAACACGTCCTTGGCGATCTTGCCGGAAATCGTCTCATCCACGATCCGTTTCAGCAGACCGGTCAACCATGCCGGGTCGACGCGCGAATTCTCGATGTCGACATTGTCGCGATTCAGGGCGCTGGACAGCTCACCCATGACCCAATTCGCCGCGAGCTTCGCGTGGCTCGCGTTCAATCCCGCCACCACGGCCTCGAAATAAGCGCCGAGTTCGCGGCTGGCGCTCAAGACGCCGGCGTCGTAAGCCGAGAGTCCGAAGTCGCGCGCAAATCGCGCCGCCTTCTGGTCCGGCAGCTCAGGCAAGGTCGCCCGCACCGCCTCGATGAACGGCCCGTCGATTTCAACCGGCAACAAATCCGGATCCGGAAAGTACCGATAGTCGTTGGCCTCCTCCTTGGAGCGCATCGGGCGGGTTTCGTCCTTGTCCGAGTCGTAGAGACGCGTCTCCTGCACCACCCGGCCGCCGCCTTCGAGCAGCTCGACCTGCCGTGCCACTTCGTACTGGATTGCTTTCTCGACGAATCGGAACGAGTTCAGGTTCTTGATTTCCGCGCGCGTGCCGAATTTCTCCTCGCCCTGTCGGCGCACCGATACGTTGGCATCGCAGCGGAACGAGCCTTCCTGCATGTTGCCGTCGCAGATCTCCAGATATCGAACCAGCGTGTGGATCTTCTTCATATACGCGACGGCCTCTTTGGCGGATCGCATGTCGGGCTCGGAGACGATTTCGAGCAGTGGCGTGCCGGCGCGGTTCAGGTCGATTCCGGTGGCGTTGGCCAGGCCTTCATGCAGCGATTTGCCGGCATCTTCTTCCAGATGCGCGCGCGTGATACCCACGGTTTTCACCGTGCCGTCGTCCAGCATGATCTTGAGGGAACCGCGCGCGACCACCGGCAACTCGTACTGGCTGATCTGGTAGCCCTTCGGCAAGTCCGGATAAAAATAATTCTTGCGGGCAAACACCGAGCGGCGCGCGACCGTGGCATCGACCGCCAGGCCGAACTTCACCGCCATTTGCACCGCGCGGGCATTCAAGACCGGCAGCACGCCGGGATAGGCCAGATCGACCAGGTCAGCCTGGGTGTTCGGCGGTGCCCCATAAGCGGTCGGCGATCCCGAGAAAATTTTCGATCTTGTAGCGAGCTGCGCGTGGATTTCCAAGCCAATGACCACTTCCCAGCCGCTCATGACTCGTACCCGGGCGGCGCGTGCGTATGCCAATCGGTGGCTTGCTGGTATTGGTGCGCGGCGTTCAACAACTTCGCCTCGGCGAAATGCGGTCCGATCAGCTGCAAGCCCATGGGCAGCCGGTCGACGAAGCCGCAGGGCACCGACACGCCGGGAAGACCCGCCAGGTTCGCGCCGATGGTGTAGATGTCATTCAAATACATGAGCACCGGATCATTCATCTTGGCGCCGATATCGAAGGCCGGCGTCGGCGTGGTCGGTCCGATCACCAGATCCACCTGCTCGAACGCCGCGCGAAAATCATCCGTGATCAGGCGGCGGGCCTTCTGGGCTTTCAAGTAATACGCGTCGAAATAACCGGCGGACAGCACATAAGTGCCGGTCATGATGCGCCGCTTCACTTCGGCACCGAACCCCTCGCCCCGCGAGCGCTTGTACAAATCCATGAGATCTTTTGGATTCTCGCAGCGGTAGCCATAGCGCACGCCGTCGAAGCGCGACAGATTCGAGGAGCACTCGGCCGGGGCCACCACATAGTAGGTGGGCACGGACAGCGGCAGGTGCGGCAGGCTGACCTCGCGAGTTTCACACCCTAAGCCCGTGTAGATATTCAGGGCATCCTCGAGGAGTGCGGCATTGCGCGGTTCCAAGCCCTCGAAGAATTCGCGCAGCAGACCGATCTTCATGCCCTTTAAGGGGCGACCCAAGGTCTGCGAATAGTCCGGGACCGGCACATCCACGCTGGTTGAGTCGCGCGGATCGAAGCCGGCCATCACTTGCAGCGCCGCGGCCGCATCCCCGGCGCTGCGGGCGAACACCCCCGCCTGATCGAGACTGGAGGCGAAGGCAATCATCCCGTAGCGGGAAACCCGGCCGTAGGTGGGCTTCAGTCCGGTCACGCCCGTCAGGGCGGCCGGCTGGCGAATCGAGCCGCCGGTGTCGGTGCCCGTGGCCAAGGGGGTCAAGCGGGCGGCGGTGGCGGCGGCCGAACCGCCGGAGGATCCCCCGGGGACCTTGGCGGTATCCCAGGGATTTTTGACCGGTCCGTAGTAGCTGGTTTCGTTGGAGGAGCCCATGGCGAACTCGTCCATGTTGGACTTGCCCAGCATGACCGTCCCGGCGCCCTTGAGCCGCGCCACGACCGTCGCATCGTAGGGGGCGATGAAGTTATCCAGCATCCGCGATCCGCAGGTGGTTTTGACCCCATCGGTACAGAAAATGTCTTTATGAATGAGGGGGATGCCGAGCAAGGGACCCCGTTCGCCCGAGCCTAACCGGGCATCCGCCGCGGCCGCGCTGCTCAGCGCCTGATCGGCCGTCAGGGTGATGAATGCATTGAGCGCCGGGTTCAGGCGCTCGATGCGGCCCAAGAAGTGCCGGGTGAGTTCCACGCTGGAAATTTCGCGCTTGCCGAGGCGGTCGGCGAGTTCGCCGATAAAAAGGTTATGCAGCATCGCTCCAGAATAGCCTAAACGTCTACTCGATCACCCGCGGCACCACATAGAGACCTGCGGTCACGGCCGGTGCATTGAGTTGGTATTTCTCACGGGTGTCGCTCTCCGACACCACATCGGCTCGCAGGCGTTGGTGCTGGCCATCGAGCGGATGCGCCATCGGCAAAACCCCCTCGGTATCCGTGCGCGACAACTCATCGACGAAGTCGACGATGCTCGACAAGCTGCTCACGTACACCGGCATTTCTTGGGCAGTGATGGACAGCCGCGCCAGGTGCGCGATTTTTTCGACGTCTTGACGGGTCAGGCTCATAGGGTTGGTGCTCAAAATGCGTGGCAACTCACGCAATTTTAGCCTGGGGGATGATACACGTTGCCTTGTGATATGTCGTGTCGGTTGTTACATTAGCCGATCTTTTTTTAACCCCATAAGTCTACGAAAAACTCCCCATGTTCAAACGCCTTAGAGGTTATTTCTCCAATGACCTCTCAATCGATCTTGGAACCGCAAACACCCTCATTTACGTTCGCGAGCGCGGCATCGTTCTGAACGAGCCCTCGGTCGTCGCAGTGCAAGATGAACCGATGCGGGGCGGTAAAATCATCGTCGCGGTCGGGGTCGAGGCCAAGAACATGCTGGGCCGCACCCCCGGCCATATCACCGCGGTTCGGCCCATGAAGGACGGGGTCATCGCCGATTTCACCTATACGGAAAAAATGCTGCAGTACTTCATCAAGAAGGTGCACGGCAACCGCTTTTTGAGCCCGAGCCCCCGAGTGCTGGTATGCGTACCCTTCGGATCGACGCAAGTCGAGCGGCGGGCCATCAAGGAATCGGCCGAAGGCGCCGGTGCGCGCAGCGTGGACATCGTCCCGGAACCGATGGCCGCGGCGGTGGGCGCCGGCCTGCCGGTGCAAGAGGCGCGCGGTTCCATGGTGCTCGACATCGGCGGCGGTACCTCCGAGGTCGCGGTCATCTCCCTGAACGGCATCGTCTATGCGGCGAGCGTGCGCATCGGCGGGGACAAGTTCGACGAAGCCATCACCAATTATGTGCGCCGCAATTACGGCATCCTGATCGGCGAGGCCACGGCCGAGCGCATCAAGCTGGAGATCGGTTCGGCGTATCCGGGACAAACCGTGCGCGAGATCTCGGTCAAGGGCCGCAACCTGTCGGAAGGCGTGCCGCGCAGCTTCACCTTGAACTCCAACGAGATTCTCGAAGCGCTGCAGGAACCGCTGCAGGGCATCGTCGGCGCGGTCAAACAGGCGCTCGAGCAGACACCGCCTGAGCTCGGCGCCGATGTCGCGGAACGCGGCATCGTACTGACGGGCGGCGGGGCGTTGTTGCGCGACGTCGATAAGTTGCTCATGGAAGAAACCGGTTTGCCCGTGGTGATCGCGGATGACCCTCTCACCTGCGTGGCGCGCGGCGGCGGGCGAATCCTCGAACTCACCGAGGAACACGGACCCGGCATTTTCGGATTGGAGTAATGCAGGCTCCCGTGGACTTTTCGGCCCATGGTCGCCTTTCGTACTGAGGCCTCCGGTCGGACCACGGGACTGCTGTTCCGCTGCGTTCTGTACTGTCTGCTCGCCCTCGCGCTGATCATCGTCGACAAACGCTTCGATCACCTAGGGAAGATCCGCCGGCTGCTGTCGGTGGTCGCCTATCCGGTGCAGATCGCCGTCGCCTCGCCCTTCGACGGCTGGCACTGGCTGCGCGACAGCGTCACCACGCGCGCTGCGCTGCGTGCGGATAAATCCAAGCTCGAGGCCGAGCTGCGCGTGGCGCAGTTTCGGCTGCAGCGCTACGAGGCGCTGGAGGCGGAAACGATGCGGTTACGCGCGTTACGCGATAGTACCGCGGGAGTCACCGAGCGCTTCGTCATCGGCGATGTCATGAACGTGGATCTGGATGCCTTCCGCGAGCGCGTGTTGGTGGACAAGGGTGCGGGCGACGGCATTTATGTGGGACAGGCCGTGCTCGATTCAGGCGGCGTGTTCGGCCAAGTCGCGCGGGTCGGGCAGCTCACCAGCGAGGTCATTTTGGTCAGCGATGCCGCGCATGCCATCCCCGTGCAGATCAATCGCAACGGCCTGCGCACCGTGGCCGTGGGAACCGGTGACACCAAACGTCTCAAGCTGCCCTATCTGCCCACCAGCGCCGACGTGGTTGCCGGCGACTTATTGGTCACCTCCGGCCTCGGCGGGGGATTTCCAGCGGGCTACCCGGTCGGTACGATAGCGGAAGTCAGGCGCGATCCGTCGCAGTCCCTTGCCGACATCGACGTCAAACCTGCTGCGGCACTCGACCGCTCGAAGGAACTGCTGTTCGTGTGGCTCAAGCCGCCGGCCGCGGAATTGCAGCCGCCGCCCAAGGCCGCCCCGGTGCCCAAGAAATGATGCGCGAAACGCGAATCCGGCGGATGCCCATGGCACTGTCCGCGTTGGTGGCGCTCGCGCTCGCGGTGCTGCCCTTGCCGGCGGTGCTCGACGCGCTGCGTCCCGACTTTCTGGTGCTGGTGGTGTTTTATTGGTGCATCGAGTCGCCCCGCGTCGGCGGCCTGTCGCTGGCTTTTTTTTCAGGATTGGCGCTCGACGTGATTCACGGTGTGGTCCTGGGGCAGCATGCGCTGGCGCTCACGCTGATGGGCGCCTGGGCCACGAATCTGCGCCTGCGCATCCGCGTGTTCTCGATGCTCTCTCAATGCCTGGTGGTGTTTGCACTGCTCACCGGCTATCAATTCGTTCTGTTCTGGGTTGACGGCGCCACCGGCAACCCCGTGACCACCTTCAGCCGCTGGCTGGCGCCCTTCATCGGCGCATTGCTGTGGCCGGTGCTGGTCAGTGTCATGCGCAAAGTACGTGAGCGTTGATCCATGATTTACGATGAATTCTCGCCCTCGCGAACCCGGCGCACCCTGACCGCCGGCGGCCGCACCTTGCGTGCGCTGGGATTGGACGGCACTCTTACCGGGGTGCTGGCCATCATCGTGGTGATAGGTATCTTGGTGGTGTACAGCGCCTCCGGTCAGAACTGGCGAATGGTGCAACACCATCTGGTGAATATCGGCATCGCGGTGGCGGCGATGGTGGCGCTGGCCAAATTCGCGACACCGCAATACCTGCGCATGTTCGCTCCGATCGCCTATGTGCTCGGGGTACTGCTGTTGATCGTGGTCGATATGACCGGGCATGTGGGCAAGGGCGCACAACGCTGGCTCGACATCGGCTTCATGCGCTTTCAGCCGTCGGAGATCATGAAGCTCGCGGTGCCGATGGCGTGCGCCTGGTATATGCACGAACGGCCCTTGCCGCCGACTTTTCTGGACCTCGTGGTCATGGGAGTGCTGATCGCCATCCCCACGGCGATGATCGTCGCGCAACCGGACTTGGGCACGGCTTTATTGATCGCGGCATCCGGCCTCATCGTGATGCTGCTGGCGGGCCTGCAGGTCCGGCTGATCTTGACCGCCATTCCGCTACTGGGCGGCGCCGCCTGGGGCGCATGGCATTTCATTCACGACTATCAGCGCCAGCGCATTTTGACTTTTTTGAATCCGGAGACCGATCGGCTGGGCGCCGGTTATCACATCATCCAGTCGCAAATCGCCATCGGCTCCGGGCATCTGTTCGGCAAGGGTTACATGAACGGCAGCCAGGCGCAGCTCGAATTTCTCCCGGAGCGCTCCACCGATTTCATCTTCGCAGTGATCGGCGAGGAATTCGGGCTGTTGGGGCAGTTGTTGATTCTCACGTTGTACGGCGTGGTGATCGGCCGCGCGCTGTACCTGGCGATGCAGGCGCGAGGCACGTTTGCGCGCTTGGCCGGCGGCGCCGTCGCGTTGAGCTTTTTCGTGTATGTATTCGTCAACTCCGGCATGGTCAGCGGCATCCTGCCCGTGGTCGGCGTGCCCCTGCCCCTGATCAGCTACGGCGGCACCTCCATGGTCACGCTGCTGGCCGGATTCGGCATCCTCATGTCGCTGCACTCGCACCGCAAGCTGATTGGATCTTAGGAGCCTGTCTGAGTACCACGACCGTGCGAAATCCAGTTGCAGCGGGCTTGCTTCTCTGCGCCGCGCTCCTCGCGCTGAAGCCGGAACCGGCATCGGGGCTGGACATCAAGCGCGCCGAGGTCAAGGTATTCATCGCCCACATGGCCGATACCTACGGCTTCAAGAAGCGGGCGTTGCGCAAGCTCTTGAAGTCGGCGGACAGCCAACCGGCCATCCTGGATGCCATCGCCAAGCCGGCCGAAAAAGCCAGACTCTGGTACGAGTATCGTCCGATCTTCATCAACGAACGGCGCATCCGCGAAGGCACCGAATTCTGGGCGGCCCATCGCGAGGCACTCGATGAGGCCAGCATCAAGAGCGGCGTCGCAGCGGAATATCTCGCGGCCATCCTGGGCGTTGAAACCTACTATGGACGCCTTACCGGCACTTACCGGGTGCTCGACGCGCTGGTCACGCTCTCCTTCGACTATCCGCCGCGGGAGAAATTCTTTCGCGAGGAGCTGGAGCAATTTCTGTTGCTGACACGCGATGCTCATCTCGACGCCAAGACGTTGCGCGGTTCCTATGCGGGCGCCATGGGCGCGCCGCAATTCATGCCCTCGAACTACCGGCGCTACGCGGTGGACGCGGACGCCAACGGCCGCATCGATCTGTGGAACGACTGGCCGGATGTGTGCGCCAGTGTCGGCAACTACTTGAAGGAGCACGGCTGGATTGCGGGCGAACCCGTGCTGGCCGAGGCCACGGTTTCCCCCGAAAAGGCCGGCGACTTGGACGGCCGCAAATTGGCCCTGTCGGAGACGGTGGGCTCGCTCGAGGCAAAAGGGGTCAGTTTCGATGCAGCGCTGCCAGCCGACGCCCCTGCCATTCTGATCGCCGCCGACGAAGCGGACGGCGTTCACTGGCGCGTCGGCTACAACAATTTCTTCGTGATAACCCGGTACAACCACAGTCCGCTGTATGCGATGGCAGTCTACGAACTCGCCACGGCCGTAAAACAGCGCATGCTGACGCAGGACGCCGCAGGGCTCGCCACCTCCGCCACCCCCCCGACCACGCCGTGAGATTGTCGCGCGCGCTGGCCCTGCCGTTCTACGCGATGGTCGCGGTCGGGCTGGCAGCGTGTTTCAGCGCGCGGCCGCGCACCGAGACTCCGGGCGCCACGCCGGTGGCGCCGGCAGAACGGCCACCGCCCGAGTCCGTGCCGGACATCGTGCCGAGGATCGAACCGCGGTCCCGCAACGGCAATCCACCGTTCTACGATGTGATGGGCAAGCGCTACTTCGTGCTCTCATCGGGCGTCGGTTACGTGGAACGCGGCGTCGCGTCCTGGTATGGACCGGGTTTCCACAACGTGCGCACCTCGACCGGCGAGCCCTACGACATGTATGCCATGACCGCCGCCCACAAGACGCTGCCCCTGCCCGCCAATGTGCGCGTGACGAATCTGCAAAACGGCCGCAGCATCGTGGTGCGCGTCAACGATCGTGGACCGTTCGTCGGCAATCGAATCATCGATCTTTCCTATACCGCCGCATCCAAACTCGACATGTTGCGCAACGGCACCGCCATGGTCGAGGTGCGCAGCATCGAGCCCGGCTTGCCAGGTGCGCCGCTTGCCACGCCCCTCGCCGCGCCATCCGCCGCCGCGCCATCCGCCGCCGCGCCTCCCACGGCAGCCCCGCTCAGCGCGGCAGAGGCCACGGCGCCGGCGCAGTCCGCAGCGCCGCCCGAGGCCGCCGCGGATTCAACGGCCGGCGGCGTGTCGAGCGTTGCCGTTCCACGCGCGCTCTTCATTCAAGCGGGCGCCTTCAGCGATCCGAGAAATGCGCAGCGGCTCATGGAGAAATTGCGCGGCGGCGGCTATGGCAAGGTATTCGTGCGCGATAATGAAATCGCCGGCCGCAAACTGTACCGGGTTCGCATCGGTCCCGTCCCGGACGTTGCCGAATTCGATCGAATCGTCGCCGCTCTGGAGCGCGTCGGTGTCGGCGACGCTCATCTTGCGCTCGACTAATTGCTATTGCCGCGCGACGATACTTCCGTAAACTAGCGGGCCTTCATTTGGGGTATGCACTACATGCTGCGTTTTTTTCTCGCAAGTCTTTCGTTGGCGGTCTGCGCCACCACCTGCTGGGCAGCCAAACCTCACGCAAAACATGCCGCGGCCGCGCCTACGGCACAGACCGCGCCCGCCGCCCCCGCCGCGTCCGCCGCGTCCGCACCGGCGATGGCGGGAATACCGGGCCCGCCCCAGGTTGATGCGCGCTCCTATATTCTCGTCGACTACCGGACCGGCAAAGTTCTCGCGGCGAGCAACGCGGCGGCCCGCATGGAACCGGCCAGCCTGACCAAGCTGATGACGGCCTACATCGTTTTCCACGAACTTAAGCTAGGCAAGCTCAAGCTGCAAGACATGGTCACGGTCAGCGAACATGCCTGGCGCTCCGAGGGCTCACGCACGTTCATCGAACTGGGAAAGCCGGTGTCGGTGAACGATCTCATTCTCGGCATGATCGTGCAGTCCGGGAACGATGCGACGATCGCGCTGGCCGAACGCGTCGCCGGCACCGAGGATACCTTTGCGCAGCTGATGAATTCGACCGCGAAGACTCTGGACATGGTCGGATCGCATTTCGAAAACAGCTCGGGGCTGCCTGCGCCGCAGCACTACACCACCGCGCGCGACATGTCGCTGCTGGCGATTGCCATGATTCGCGACTACCCCCAGTACTATAAATATTATTCGATCCGCGAGTTCGAGCATAACGGCATCAAGCAGCAGAACCGCAACGGCTTGCTCGAGAAGGATCCGAGCGTCGATGGATTGAAAACCGGACACACGGATTCCGCCGGCTTCTGCCTCGTCACCTCGGCGCATCGCGAGGGCATGCGCTTGATATCCGTGGTGCTGGGTTCCACCAGCATGAAGGCGCGCGAGAATGCGAGCGCCGCGCTCTTGACTTACGGCTTTACTTTTTACGACACGCAGCTCATTGCCAAGGCGGGCGCGGCGCTCGCCACCACGCATATCTGGAAGGCGGCGCAGCCTACCGCGGAGCTGGGCATCAAGGATGATTTGTACCTCACGCTGGCGCGCGGCGAGGCCGGCGTAAAAACGGCAGTCGAGGTTCACCCCAAGCTGATCGCGCCGCTGGGATTGGACGCGAACGTCGGCACCCTGCGTGTCTTGAGCGGCAGCCAGGTCCTCGCCAGCGCAGCGCTGCATCCCTTGAAACCCGTGGCGGCGGGAGGCTGGTGGCGGCGTCTCCTGGATACCATCCGCCTGTGGTTCGCTTGAGCGGCCCGCTGCCCGTCTGCTACCTGAACGGCACCTACTTGCCGCTGCGGGAGGCCACGGTGTCGCCGTTCGATCGCGCCTTTCTGTTTGGCGATGCGGTCTACGAAGTCGTGCCGGTATACGGCGGGCGGGCGTTCCGCTTGCGCCAGCACTTGGACCGGCTGAACCGCAGCCTGGCGGGAATCCGCATGCCCCCTGCCATGCCGCACGGCGACTGGGCGCATGTCTGCCAGGAACTCATTTCACGCAACTCTGCCTACGATGGCCATCTTTACGTGCAGGTGAGCCGCGGCGCCGAGTTCGGCCGCAACCATGCCTGGCCCGAGGGCCTGAAGCCGACCCTGTTCGCCTACTGTACCGAGCTCGATGCGCTGCCGGCGGCGCTGCTCGAGAACGGCGTGGCGGCGATCACCGCAACCGAAACGCGCTGGGCACGCCGCGACATCAAGTCCACAGCCCTGCTTGCGAACATCCTGCTCAAGAAACTGGCTGCGGATGCCGGCGCCTTCGAAACCATCATGCTGGAAAACGGCGAGCTCACCGAGGGGTCATCGACGACCGTGCATGTCGTGAAGGACGGCGTCATTCATACGCCGCCGAACAGCCACCATATTCTGCCCGGCACGACGCGCGACTTGGTCACCGAGCTTGCCGACCTCTTGTCCATTCGCAATAGCAGCGCAGCGGTTGCGGAATCGGCGCTGCGCGGGGCCGATGAGATCTGGCTGGCCTTCTCGACCCGCGGCGTCTTGCCGGTTACCAAGCTCGACGGGTCGGCCGTGGGCAGCGGCGTTCCGGGTCCCGTGTTCAACCGAATCCATCTGGCCTTTGCCAACTACATCCGCGAACTGGGCAAGACGCCGGCACTATGAGCGGCACGCACCAGGACTTTCCGAGCGATTTTCCCATCAAGGTCATGGGCAGGCACGACAGCGACCTGCGCGCGCTCACGCAAGCCATCGTTGAACGGCACGCCGGACCGCTGGCCGATTCCAGCGTGAAAACCCGCACCAGCGCCGACGGCAACTTTTTGGCGCTGACCTATGTGGTGCGCGCCACCAGCCGCGAGCAGCTCGACAAGATCTATCGCGAATTGACCGCCTGCAAGTCGGTATTGATGGCGCTGTAGCCGCGTGCACGCAGCGCCTGCGCCGCGGCCGGCGGCGCCTCGTAACCCAAGTGCCGCAGCAGATGCGGCGTCAGATCCCGCGCCACCGTATCGAGGTCGGCAATCACGCCGAGATCGGCGAGCCGCGTGACGCGCAAGTCCTTATAGCCGCACACATTGATGCGTTCGAAAGGCCGCGGGTCGAGCGACACGTTCAGCGCCATGCCGTGATAGCACGCGCCGCGGCGAATCCGCAGGCCGACGCTGGCAAGCTTCGCGCCGCCGACATAGACGCCCGGGGCCTGCCTGGAACCTGCCGCCGCTATGCCGAGCGCGGCCGCGTACGCGATGACGGCGTTCTCCAGCGCCATCACCAGATCGCGAACCCCCAATTTCCGGCGCCGCAAGTTCAGCAGCGGATAAATCATCAGCTGGCCCGGGCCGTGGTAGGTCACCTGGCCGCCGCGGTCGATTTGCACGACGGGGATGTCGCCCGGCGCGAGCAAGTGTTCGCGGCTGGCGTTCAAGCCCAGCGTGAACACGGGCGGGTGTTCGACGAACCAAAGCTCATCCGGCGTGGCATCCTGCCGCTCATCGGTAAACTTCTGCATGGCGCGCCAGGTCGGCTCGTACGGGGCCAGCCCGAGATGGCGAATCAGCGGGGCTGCGCTCATGGAATCACCAGCGGCCGGTCTGCGGATTGCGCGCGGCCGCCCTTGGCGTTGTCGAGTCCCGCATTGTTGCGCGCCAACGCCTGCTCCGCGCGATAGCTCGATCGCACCAAGGGACCCGAGACGCATTCGAGAAATCCTGATTCCAGGGCCCATTGCCGATAATCGTCGAATTGCTGCGGGGTAACGAACCTCTCGACGCTCAAATGATTCGGCGTGGGACGCAGGTACTGGCCCAAGGTCAGCACATCGACGTGCGCGGCGCGCAGATCCGCCAAGGTGTCGCGAATTTCCGCATCCGTTTCGCCCAATCCCAGCATCAGGCTGGTCTTCGTCAGCACGCCGGGCGCATGGGCCTTCGCCGAGCGCAGTACGCCGATGGTCTGCTCGTAGCCCGCGCGCGGATCGCGCACCGGATGGGTCAAGCGCCGCACGGTTTCCACGTTTTGCGCAAAGACATCCAAACCTGAGTCGAGCACCGTGTGCACATCGGTCATGACGCCCTGAAAATCCGGCGTCAAGGCTTCGACCGCGGTGCCCGGATTCAGATTCTTGATGGCGCGGATCGCAGCCGCATAATGCGCCGCGCCGCCGTCCGGCAGGTCGTCGCGATTCACCGAGGTCAGCACGACGTACTTGAGACGCATGAGCTGGACCGACTTGGCGACGTTCTGCGGTTCTTCCGCATCCAGCCAGCCGCGTGGGTTGCCGGTATCGACGGCGCAGAAACGGCACGCGCGCGTGCACACCGCGCCCATCAACATGATGGTGGCGGTGCCGGCGTTCCAGCATTCACCGATGTTCGGACACTTCGCCTCTTCGCACACCGTGCTCAGGCGGTGTTCGCGCACGATTTGCTTCACCGCGCCGAACGCGGCGCCGGCGGCGAGCGGCGCCCGCAGCCACGCCGGCTTGCGCGGGTTGGCGGGGCTCGCTTGCGCCTGCTTGATGCCGTCCTTGATGGCGGTAAAGCCCTGCGGCGTCGTGTATTTTTCACCGCTGCGCACCGGCCGCGGCTCAGTGGTCACGGGGATGCCTTTGAACTCGGTCATGGTCCCAATTGTACCCGGAGGCGGCGCAGTTGGGTTTATTCCGGGGCCTGCTGCGCCGCATTGAGCGCGGCAAGCCGCTCCGGCGTCCCAACGTCCTCCCACGGTCCGGTATAGAGCTGCGCGGAGCAGAGTCCTGCCGCCATGGAACGCCGCCACAGCGGCATCATCGGAAATGCGCCGTCTTTGGCAGCGGCGAAGAACGCGCTGCGGTAAACGGCAATGCACCCAAAGGTAAATAACTCGGCGGCGCCGGCCCGTGCTTCGCCGCGATCCAGGCCAAAGTCACCTTGCAGATAGCTGGGATTCGGGACCAGCACGAGGTGTGAATCATATTTGGCGTCGATCGCCAGCGTGCGGAATGGGAAGTCCGTGTAGATATCGCCGTTGACCACCGCGAACGGGCCGGGCAAGAGGTGCGGCAGTGCGCGGAAGATGCCGCCGCCGGTATCAAGCGCGCGGGGCGTTTCGTCGCTGTAGGTGATGGCGGCGCCAAAACGAGCGCCGTTTCCCAAGCAGTCGCGGATTTGCCCGCCGAGCCAGGCCAGATTGATGACGATGCGATCGATGCCGGCCTGCACCAAGTTGCGCACGTGCCGTTCGATCAAGGCTTCCCCATGCACACGCAGCAGCGGCTTCGGCGTGGTGTCGGTCAGCGGCCGCATGCGTTCGCCGCGCCCCGCCGCCAGAATCATCGCCGCCCGCGGGCGCTCAGGGTGGGCGCTCACGCGAGCGCGCGCCGCTGCGCGCCCGGAAACTCAGGATCGATGCGCCTGACGATGAACTCGGCAAAAGCCGCGGTCTCGGGGTAACTTGCCGCAGCGTCGCGCGCATAATCGAGCACGCGCGGCAGATCGTTGAGGTATTGCGCCTTGCCGTCTCGATAGAAGAGGCGCGCGAAAATCCCCAGCACCTTGATGTGCCGTTGCAATCCGACCAGATCGAACCAGCGCAGGAATTCGGCGGCGGTCGCGCTCAGCTTGAATCCCGCCTCGAGAAGATTTTCGCGATACTCCCGGACCCATTCGCGCACGCGCGCCGGCGGCCAGGCGATGTAGCAGTCCTTCAACAGCGACGCCAAGTCGTAGGTGACCGGGCCCCACACCGCATCTTGAAAATCGAGTATCCCCGGATTGTTCTCAGGGGTGACCAGAAGATTGCGCGAGTGATAGTCGCGATGCACGAAGCAGAGGGGTTGCGAAACGGCCGCGGCCACCAGACTGTCGAACAGCCGGTCAAGCATCGCGCGCTCACGGGCCGCCAGCTCCAAGCCCAAGTGGCGCTCGAGGAACCAATCCGGCAACAGTTGCATTTCGCGCATGAGCAGCGCGCGGTCATATCGGGGCAGACCTTGCGAATGCTTGGCATCGGCGGTTTGCATCACGCGCAGCGCCCGCAGCGCATCGGCATAGAGCTGGTCCGCAGCCCCATCCGCCGGCAGCTCACCCAGGTAGAGGCGCGAGCCCAAATCCGACAGCAATAAAAAGCCGCGCTCCATGTCGCGCGCCAAGATGATGGGCGCATTGAGGCTCAAGCCTCCCAAGATTCCGGCCACCTGCAGAAACGGAGCCGAATCTTCCTTGTCGGGCGGCGCATCCATCACGATGTAGGAGTCCGCATCGCGAGTCACCCGAAAATAGCGGCGAAAGCTCGCATCCGCCGACGCCGGTGCAAGCGACGCGCCGGCAAAACCCAGGTCCTCGAAGAGCCATTGTCGCAGGCTCGCCAGGCGGGAATCGCTTGCATCCGGTAGACCCATGCTTGACCATTCAGGAGACCGCAAATGCGGCGATTCAAGTATACCGACTAAGGCGACGCATTTTGCCCATGGCTTCTCAGTTCCGAGCCGCGATCATTTTCTTCTGCTTCGCCGGCGCCCAAGGCTACGCGTCGGACGTCTGCCCCGCTCCGCCCAAATTCAACTACACGCGCCCCCCCGACATTGCCGCCGACGATCATCGCTTCCACATCGAGAGCGACGATGCTCTGCTGGGAGCCGACGGCAATGCGGTGCTGCATGGCCGCGTCACCGTAACCCAGGACGAGCGCAGCGTCTCCGCCGATTCGGTCACCTACGATTACGACTCGGACAAATTGACGGTCACGGGCAAGGTCGATTTCCTGGATCCGAAGCTGCGGGTTCGCAGCGACAACGGCAGCTACGAAACCGCCGGGGGCGCCAATTTCAACGATGCATTCTTTCAGCTCATGGACCGCAACGGCCGCGGATCTGCCAAGGACATCGACGTGCACCCCGACGGCAAGGTGGCCTTGGACCAGGTCCACTACACCAGTTGTCCGGTCGGACACGAAGATTGGAGCTTGAATGCAGCGCATATCAGTCTCGACACCAAGCGCCAGGAAGGCGTCGCGCGCAACGTCACCATGCGCTTCAAGGACGTGCCGATCTTCTACACGCCCTATATCTCCTTTCCGTTGGGAGACGAGCGCAAGAGCGGCGTGCTGTTCCCGAGCCTCGGCCACTCCGGCAGCAACGGCTTCGAAGCGGAGGTACCTTACTACTTCAACCTGGCGCCGAACTACGACCTGACCGTCACGCCCGGCATGCTGTCGGCGCGCGGCGCGCAAGTGGCGGAGGATTTCCGTTATTTGACATCAAGCTCGCATGGCCAGCTGGACGCGACATTTCTGCCCAACGACAAGCAGCAGCATGACAATCGCAGCTATGTACGCTACACCGACATCAGCGACATCCGCCATGGCCTGCGCTTCGATGCCGACATCGCCGGCGTCAGCGACACCAACTACTTCCAGAGCTTCGCCGTGGGAACGGAGCAAACCAGCGTGACCTTCCTGCAGCGGCGCGCGGATTTGCTGTACTACGACGATGCGTGGCGCATCCGCGCGCAGCTGCAAAACTTTCAAACCATCGACACGACCGTGACCGCCTCGAACCGCCCGTACTCCAGGGTGCCGCGGGTGCAGGCGAGCGCGCTGTATCCGATCGACAACAGCAAATTCGAATTCGTATTCGACAGTGAAGCCGTCAATTTCCTGCGCGGGGTCGGCCCCACCGGCGTGCGCCTGAACTTCTCGCCGGAAATGCGCTGGTCGAGCCGCGGCCCGGGTTACTTCTTCGAGCCTGCTGTCGGCTACGACTTCACTCAATACGATTTGCAGAATGCGGGGCTTGGCCTGCCCGGCACGCCGACGCGAGCGCTGCCGTATGCGCGCCTGGACACCGGCTTGATATTCGAACGTGAGGCGGGTTCCCAGGGACAGCGCACCCAAACCGTGGAACCGCGGCTGGTGTACAGCTTCGTTCCGTATCGCGCTCAAAACGAGTTGCCGGTATTCGACAGCGGACTGCCCGACCTCAACTTGACCGAACTATTTCGCACCAATCGTTATGTCGGATCGGATCGCATCGGCGATGCCAACCAAGTGGCGCTGGCGGTCACCACGCGTTTGGTCGACACCGCGTCCGGAACCCAGTACCTGTCGGCGACCATCGGGCAGATCCGCTATTTTTCAATCCCGCGCGTGGGGCCGCCCACCGATCCGTTCATTTCAGGCGCGGTGCAGATCGGCCAAGGCGTACCCATCGTCAATCCGCTGGCGCTGCCGGGTGATGCGCTGCTGGTGGCGCGCGGCCAACCCTTCATCGCGTACTACCCGGGCGAGTCTGCCTACGGCCTCAATCGCGGCGGTTTCGTGCGGCCGCTGGCAACCACGCAGGCGCAGGGCGCGTTTCCGGCATCCGACATCGTGGCGGAAGTGGCCCTGACGGGGTACAAGCACCTCGGGGTCAATCTCGACTACCAATGGAATCCCTATACTTCCCAGACCGAGAAGTCGGAGATTTCGGTCCAATACCGCCCGGACCCCAGCCGGGTGGTGAACATCGGCTATCGATTCCAGGGGGGCATCCTCAAGCAATGGGACGGCTCCTTCGCGTGGCCGATCGCAAAGCACTGGAACACCGTGGGCCGGTGGGTCTATTCGCTGCAGGATCGCCAAACCATCGAGCAAGTGGCCGGTTTTGAGTACAAAAGCTGCTGTTATAAGCTGCAGTTGGTGCAGCGCCGCTACCTGAGCATCCGTCCCGGCACCACCACCGCCGGGGGCACACTGGACACCTCGATTGCATTACAATTGGAACTGACGGGCTTAAGTTCGGTCGGAAAGCGTGAGGATTCCTTCCTCGAACACTCGATTCGGGGCTATTCGACCCGCGACCCGAACACCCAATAACGGCATTACTTAGGATTTTGACCCATGCGTAAAGTGTTCCCAATCTGTGCGCTTTTCATCGCGCAGATACTGTTGCTGTCGACGTCCCATGCGCAGACCCGCGACATCAGCGTGCACGGCGAATTGCTGGACCGAATCGCGGCCATCGTCAATGAGGGCTTGGTTCTCAAGAGCGAGCTGGACGAACAGATGGCGTCGGTCGAGAAGCGCCTGGCGGAACAGAAAGTCGAACTCCCCTCGCAAAACGTGCTGCGGCAGCAGGTGCTCGATCGTTTGGTGCTGCAGGAAATTCAATTGCAGCGCGCGAAGCACGTTGGCCTGACGATTACCGATGAACAACTGAATGGCGCCCTGCAGGAGATTGCGGCACGCAACAAAATACCCTTCGATCAATTGCCGACCGCCCTGGCGGCGCAGGGAGTCGATTACAAGCAATACCGCGAGTCGATGCGCAAGGAACTGACGTTGAGCACCTTGAGGCAACGCGACGTGATCACGCACATCAACGTCTCACCGCATGAACTCGAACAATTTCTGGCGCGCGAGCAAAACGTCGCCGCGAACGACGAATTCAACGTCTCGCACATTCTGCTGTCGCTGCCGGCCGCCGCCACGCCGCAGCAGCTCGAGGATATCTCTCACAAGGCTCAGGATGTGGCCTCGCGGGCGGGCAAGGGCGAGGAATTCGGCCAGCTTGCCATTGCGAATTCCAACAGTCAAACGGCCTTGGACGGCGGCTCGCTGGGTTGGCGCAAGGGCGCGCAGTTGCCGCAATTCATTCTGGACCTGGTCGTGAAAATGAAGCCGGGCGAAGTGAGCGCGCCGGTTCGCACGCCGAGCGGCTACCATATCGTCAAGCTCAACGAGCGCCGCAGCGGCGAAGCCCCCGTCATCATCAGCCAGCTCCACGCGCGGCATGTCCTGATGAAGCCGAACGAATTGGATGACGATGCAACCGTGCGCGAGAAGCTGGCCAAGCTGCGCGAACGAATTCTCAAGGGAGAGGATTTCGCCGGCATCGCCTCGACGTCGTCCGAGGATCCCGGCTCCGCGCCCGATGGCGGCGATTTGGGATGGAGCGGTCCGGGCACTTTCGTGCCGGAATTCGACAAGGCCATCGCGGATCTGAAACCCAATGAGATCAGCGAGCCTTTCAAAACTCGCTACGGCTGGCATATCGTGCAGATGCTGGGCACGCGAACCTATGACAGCACCGACGATGTGCGGCGGCAGAAGGCGTTTGCGGCGATCCGCGAGAGCAAGGCGGACGAAGAAACGGAGTTGTGGTTACGCCGCTTGCGCGACGATGCCTTCGTCGAGGTCAAGTTGTGATGCTCAGGCCCCGCCGCTTCGTTGGCCCCGTCGAATCCAAGATGTAGTGTATATACCGCGCATCGTCATTACGTCGGGGGAACCCGCCGGTGTGGGTCCGGATGCCTGCATCGGTTTGGCGCAACGAGATTGGGAGGCCGACCTGGTGGTGGCCGCCGATGCCGGGCTGCTGGCGGCCACGGCCGAGGCGCTCGGGCTGCCCCTGGCCATTGAGCACTACGATCCCACGCGTCTTTCGAAGCCGCATCGCAGCGGCACGTTGCGAGTCATGCATGTTCCCACCGCCTGCACGGTTGTGGCGGGGCAGCCGGATGTGCGCAACGCCGCCTATGTGATTGAAATGCTGGATCGCGCCTGCGACGGCTGCACCAACGGGGAGTTTGCGGCCATGGTGACCGCGCCGGTGCAGAAAAGCACCCTCATGGAGGCCGGTTACCGCTTCAGCGGCCATACCGAATACCTGGCGGCGCGAACGCGCGCGGCGATGCCCGTGATGTTGTTGCTCAATGATCGGCTGCGCGTGGCGCTGGTCACGACGCATCTGGCACTGGCCGACGTGCCGCGTGCCATCACGCGCGACCGCCTGCGCGCGACCTTACGCATCGTGAACATGGATTTGGAGCGGTATTTTTCCCTGGCTCCGCCGCGGATCGCGGTTTTGGGGCTGAACCCGCACGCCGGCGAATCCGGCCATTTGGGCAGGGAGGAATTGGACATAATCGGGCCGGTGATCCAAGAACTTCAGGCAGAGGGATTGGACTTGCGGGGACCGGTACCCGCGGACACCGCGTTTACACCGCGGTTTCTGCAGACCGTCGATGCGATCGTCGCCATGTACCACGACCAGGGACTGCCGGTGATCAAGCACGTGGGTTTCGGGCATGCCGTGAACATGACATTGGGCTTGCCGATCCTGCGCACCAGCGTCGATCACGGCACCGCCTTGTCCCTGGCGCGCTCCGGTAAGGCCGAGGCCGGCAGCCTGCGCGCCGCGGTAGCGCTGGCCATCGATCTGGCAAGCGCCAGGAGCCCTGTCTGAGGATTCCACGTGAGCCGCATCATGCCGGTTCGTAGGCGCTTTGGTCAGCACTTTCTGCATGATCCCGGCGTCATAAGGCGCATCCTCGACGCCATTTCTCCGGTCCCCGAAGACCGCATCGTAGAGATCGGCCCGGGAACGGGCGCCCTGACCTGGGGACTCTTGCAGCGCGCGCGCGGCTTGGATGTCATCGAAATCGATCGCGATCTGGCACGAGCGCTGCAAGCCGATTCGCGCGCCACCAAAAATCTGCGCGTGCACGTTGCCGATGCGCTCAATGCCGACTTTACGCGCTTGCGCGCGGATGGCGGCCCGCTGCGCATCGTCGGCAACCTTCCTTACAATATCTCGACGCCGCTGCTGTTTCGGCTCCTGTCGCAGCGGGCGGCCATTGCCGATATGCATTTCATGCTGCAAAAGGAGGTCGTCGATCGCATGACCGCGCAACCGTCGAACAAAACTTATGGCCGCTTGACCGTGATGTTGGCCGCGGTGGCGGAAGTCGAGAAACTGTTCGATGTCGGGCCCGGCGCGTTCCAGCCGCGGCCCAAAGTCTGGTCGGCCGTCGTGCGCCTGCGGCCGACGCTGGCGCCGCGCTTCGAAATCGGCAATGACGGCGTGCTGCGCACGCTGGTCACGGCCGCGTTCTCGCATCGGCGCAAGATATTGAGCAACGGTCTGAAAGGTTTGCTCACGCCGGAGGAAATCGAATCGTGCGGCATCGATTCGCAGCTTCGGCCGGAAGCGCTGACGCCGGCGCAATTCGGCCTGCTCGCCGCCCGCCACTCTCGGTTATACTCGACGGCGCATGGCGGGCTACAAGAAAATCTTGGTACTGTTGGACCTGACTGAGGCGAGCGAACAGATCGCTGCCGCGGGACGCGATATGGCCGCGTATTCGAACGCGGCGCTGGTGATGCTGCATGTGGTCGAATTCCTGCCCGCCGAGCCGATGGGTGAGACCTTGATGCCGACGGTGCAAATCGAGAAGGATCTGGGGCAGCGCGCGCAGGTCAAGCTCAACGAGCTGGCGGCGCGCATGGGCAACTCGCGCGTGACCACGCGAGTCGAGGCCGGCAACAGGAAAACCGAGATCCTGCGCGTCGCCAAGGAAGAGGCGGTCGATTTGATCGTCCTCGGCAGCCGCGTACGTCACGGCCTCGGCATCCTGGTGAATTTCACCGAGGACACGGTGCTGCACGCCGCGCACTGCGACGTGCTTGCGGTGCGTGTAAGGTAACTCATGGGAACCCCGGCAGCGGAACCAGTGAGCCCCCGGATCCGCGTGGACGTCGAGACCTCTTATATCGAGGAGCAATCCGATCCGCGCGACAAGCGTTTTGTCTTCTCGTGCACCATTACAATTCGCAATGAGGGACAGGTCCCGGCGCGCCTGCTCACGCGCCACTGGATCATCACGGATGCGAACGGCAATGTGAAGGAAACCCGCGGCGATGGCGTCGTCGGCGAACAGCCGTACCTGAAGCCCGGGCAGGGGTTCCGCTACTCGACCGGCGCGGTGATCGAAACGCCCGTCGGCACCATGCAGGGCAGTTATCAGATGGTGGCCGATGATGGCCGGCAATTCGACGCCCCGATCGCGCCTTTCAGGCTGGCGATACCCGGAGTGCTCCACTAGGAGACTGATGGCGCTATACGCGATCGGAGACGTGCAGGGATGCGACGCGGAACTGGGCACGCTGCTGGCTGCCCTGAAGTTCTCGGCCGATAAGGATTCCCTGTGGTTCGTCGGTGACCTGGTCAACCGCGGTCCTCATTCGCTCAAAGTCCTGCGCCGCATTCGCGCTCTGGGCGGTGCCGCCACGGTCATCCTCGGCAACCACGATCTGCACCTGTTGGCGGTCGCCTACGGCGGTGCGCGCCTGCGCGGCGATGACACGCTCGATGACATCTTGGCCGCGCCGGATCGCGCCGCGCTGCTCGAATGGCTGCAGGAGCGGCCGTTGATGCACGAGGACGCGAATTTGAACGTGTGCATGGTGCACGCCGGCCTGGTTCCGCAATGGGACTTGAACCAGGCGCGCGGCTGCGCCCATGAGCTGCAGAAAGCGTTGCGGCGCAATCCCGAGAAGCTGTTCGATCGATTGTACGGAGACCAGCCGGATCGCTGGGAGGACGGCCTCGAAGGCGAAGGCCGCCTGCGCTTCATTGCGAACTGTTTCACGCGCTTGCGATACGTCGACGTGCAAGGCCGCATGGCCCTTCGCGCCAAGGGATCGCCGAAGAAGGCGCAGAGCCAATCCCTGGTCCCATGGTTCGAAGCGCGCGACGCCCGCTGGCGCGGGTCGCGCATCGTCTTTGGACACTGGTCAACCCTGGGGTTTTTCAGCAACGCCGAGGTCACGGGCCTCGATACAGGATGCGTCTGGGGAGATCGTCTCACTGCATTGCGGCTCGACGTGCCGGATGCCAAGCCCGTGCAGGTGGCCTGCGCGGCCGCCACGCGCAGCACTCAGACACACTCCTGATGGCCGGCTAAGGAATCCTAGGGGCCCGCAGGATCTCGCCGCGAATGAAATAGCGGCTGCCGCTCGCCTGGTACGGGATGCAGGTGATGTCCTGTGTCACGTTTCTTATGCTCAAGTGCGGCAGGATGTCGCGCGCGAACTCCTCCACCAGCTCGCAATCGCCGACCCCATAATTGCGAAAGGCGTCGCTGGTCAGGGTGAACGGCTCGTAGCGGGCGTTCACCGGGATCAAATCGCCTGTATGCTGCGGTTTGGCGGACGCATCCGGCAAGGCGGGTGTTGAGAAGACCAGGCTCAAGCGCGGCCCTATGTATGCCCCCCTCAAGGACTCGGACTCATCGCAGGCATAGAGCGATACGCGCAGATCGCGGCGTGCGCCCAGGTCCAGGAGCAGCGAGCGCACCTTGTCGCGTAATCCTTCGCAAGAATAGCGTGCCGTGCGGCCCACGTAGGAGAATTCAAGGTGCTGTTCCTTCCATACGGCCGGCATGGAGCTGCCGATGACCGGATCGGCCGCCCACAGCGGCAAGGCCAAGAGCAGGGCGACGCCCGCAATGATCCAAAAATTTCGCATACCGCCCTCCCCTTCATATGACCGTGCTGAACCCAATGAAGTTCATCGCCGTATAATGGCCTCATGCGAGCAATTTCGCCCTTCAATCTGCGCCGATGGATCGACCAAAACCGGGATCTGCTCAAGCCGCCGGTGGGCAATAAGTTACTCTTTGAGGACAGCGCCTTCATCATTATGGCGGTCGGCGGACCGAATTCACGCAAGGACTATCACCACGATCCCAGCGAGGAGTTTTTCCTCCAGATCGAAGGGGACATGGTGCTAAAGACCGTCCAGGACGGCCGCTTGGTGGATGTGCCCATTCGAGAAGGCGAGATGTATCTGCTGCCCGCTGGCGTGCCGCACTCTCCGCAACGGCCCGCCGGCAGCGTCGGCCTCGTGGTCGAGCGGCGGCGCACTCCTGCGGAATTGGACGGCTTCTCGTGGTACTGCGAGAACTGCGGCCATCAGCTCTACCTCGAGCGCGTTGCGGTCGTCAACATCGAAACGCAGCTGCAGGAGATCTTTTCGCGCTTCTACTCGAGCCTGCAGCATCGCACGTGCAGCGTATGCAGGACGGTCATGCAGGCGCCCTCCTGAGCGCTACGGACCCTAAGCGCGCGGAAGCGCAGGCCCACGATGCGGCGGATCCGCTCGCCGGCTTCACGCGCGAGTTTCATCATCCCCACGACACTCGAGGACGCAAGCTGCTCTACTTTGGCGGACATTCCTTGGGGTTGCAGCCCAAGGCCGCGGCGGCGCTGATCGAGGAGGAGCTTGCCGATTGGCGGCGGCTCGGTGTGCTGGGACACCACGCGGCAACGCGGCCCTGGATCCCTTACCACGAGCGTGCGGCGCCGGCGCTAGCCGAACTGGCCGGGGCTCTGGAAGGCGAAGTCGTCGCCATGAATTCATTGACCGTGAATTTGCACCTGATGATGGTCAGCTTCTTCCGGCCCGATGCCACGCGCAATACGGTGCTGATGGAGAGTTCGGCGTTTCCGTCGGACCGTTACGCCGTCGTGTCGCAACTCGAGTTTCATGGCCTCGACGCTGCGCAACATTTGATCGAAATGCAGCCGCGTGCCGGCGAGCGCACCTTGCGAACGGAGGACATGATCGAGCGCATCGAACGCGAAGGCCCGCGCTTGAGTCTGGTGCTGCTGCCGGGCGTGCAATATCTCACCGGACAATCGTTCGATATGCAGGCCTTGATCGGCGCGGCACGCCGTGCCGGCGCAAGGGTCGGCGTGGATCTCGCCCATGCCATCGGCAACACGCCGCTGCAAATGCATGATTGGAATCCCGACTTCGCGGTCTGGTGCAGCTACAAGTACCTCAATGCAGGGCCCGGTGCCGTCGGCGGCTGCTTCGTGCACGAGCGGCATGCCCGGCATTTCAAGCCCCGTTTTGCCGGCTGGTGGGGACACGACAAGGCGCAGCGGTTTCTCTACGACCCGAAGTTCGATCCGATCGATGGGGCGCAAGGCTGGCAGCTCAGCAATCCGCCCATTCTCTCCACCGCGCCGCTGCTGGCTTCGCTGGAGATTTTTCAGCGCGCCGGCATGACTGCCTTGCGCAAGAAGTCCATCGCGCTGACCGGTTTCATGCAACGTCTCATCGAGGAGCGTCTGCCGGCGGCCGTGGAAATCATTACTCCAACAGGTCCTGAGCAGCGCGGCTGTCAATTGAGCGTGAGCCTGGCGCGGCCCGCAGCGGCAGCCCAACGCTGCCGGGAGCAGCTCGCGGCCGCAGGCCTGATAGGCGATTGGCGCGAGCCGGACGTGTTGCGCCTCGCGCCGATCCCCCTTTACAACTCGTTTGCCGATGTGTTCGCCGCGGTCGACATCCTCGCGCGGACAATTCACGCGATCTGCCCATGATCCGCATCGTCGGCGCAGGGCCCACGGGCGCGTTGCTCGCCATCCTTCTGGCGCGGCGCGGACAGTCCGTGGAGGTGTACGAAGCGCGGCCCGATCCGCGAACGGTGCTTGCCGACTCGGGACGATCCATCGATTTGGCGTTGGCCGATCGCGGCATCCATGCGCTCAGGGCGGCCGGCGTCTTTGAGACCCTGGGTCCTTCGCTGCGGCCGATGCGCGGCCGGATGATTCATGACGAGGACGGCAAGACCGCGTTTCAACCCTACGGTCAGCGGCCCAATGAAATGATCTTTTCGGTGTCCCGGCATCGGCTCAATCAGGCGCTCATCGAAGTTGCAGCCGCCCGTCCCGGCGTGACAATGCATTTCCAGCACCGGCTCGAGAGCGCGGATTTCGCTGCGAATACCGCGCAAATTCGCGACCTGGGCTCTGATCGGGTTCTCACCCTGCCGATGGAGCCGTTGCTGGCCGCCGACGGCGCCGGCTCGACGATGCGGCGTGAGATGGCCGCTCGACAGCTGATTCAGGTCCGTGAAATCGATCTCGAACATGGCTACAAGGAATTGACCATTCCCGCAGGACCCCAGGGGGCTTATCGCATGGCCGGCGACGCGCTGCATATTTGGCCGCGCGGCAACTTCATGCTGATCGCGCTGCCGAACGATGACGGTAGTTTCACCGCGACGCTTTTCCTGCCGAAGCTTGGAAACGCGAGTTTTGCATCCTTGCGCGACGCTGACGCCGTGGAACAGTTTCTGGCGCGCAGCTTCCCGGATGCGCGCGAGCTGATGCCGCAGGCACTCGCGCAATTCAGGGCCCATCCGGTCGGATTCTTGGGCACGGTGTCCGCGCTGCCTTGGCACGTTCGAAACCAAGCGACGCTGATCGGGGATGCGGCACATGCCATGGTGCCCTTTCACGGCCAGGGCATGAATTGCTGCTTTGAGGATTGCATCGAATTCGATGCCTGCGTCGCGCGGCATTCCTCCTGGGAAGCGGTGTTCGCGGAGTTCGGCGCGCGGCGCAAGCCCAATACCGATGCCATCGCCGCGATGGCGCTGGAAAATTATATGGAAATGCGCGCAAGCGTCGCCACGCCCAAATTCCAGTTGCAGCAGGCGCTGTCCTGGGAGCTCGAGCGGCGCTTTCCCCGGCGCTTCATTCCGCGCTACTCCATGGTCATGTTCCACCATGAAATTCCCTACCTCATCGCTCAGCAGCGCGGGGCGACGCAGGCGCAGATCCTGTCCGAGCTGACGCACGGCACGGTCAGCATGTTGTCGGCAGTGGATTTTGAGAAAGCGGAGCGCGAAATCTTGAGCCGGCTGCCGCCGCTCTAGTCGATACGGGCACCGCTCGTTGCCGGCCCGGCTAGGCCATTGCCGGCGCCCGGGCGCGATCGAGGGTTAGAAAACTGTAGGCATGGGCATTTTTGTCGTCTGCCTCGTGGCGCTCGCGGCGGGACTCAGCCCATTCAGGATCGCGCCAGGCGGCGAAAAACCTGTCGCCGTCCTCGATCTCGGTGTGCACCAGCGTGAGATGGATCCGCGCGGCATGGGGCAGGCACAGTCGATAGATCTCCGCGCCGCCGATCACCATCAGCGGGGATCCGGTTCCGGCTGCCGGGTCGCCGCGGGCGCCTGCCTGACCTTCCTCCAGCGTACGCACGACCTTGCAATCGGCGGGTGCGAAATCGCTCGAGCGGCTGAGCACCCAGTTGGTTCGGCCCGGCAATGCCTTGCCGATCGACTCATAGGTCTTGCGGCCCATGAGGATGTGATGCCCCATCGTCAGCTGCCTGAAATGCTTGAGGTCGGCCGACAATCGCCACGGCAGCGCGTTGGCGCGGCCGATCACATCGTTTTCGGCAACCGCAACCACCAATTCCACGGCGGCATTCGTCATGCGTCTGTCTCGAAGGAACAAAAAAGATTTATACGCTCGCCATTCACCAATCCGACAGCCCTACGCAACCCGGCATTCGCTCAAGATCCAGCGCGTCAGCTCCTGCAAATCCTCGCGGGCTCGATCCTCGGGGCGGTGCAGCAGGTAATAGCTCTCGTTGGTGGTCAATTCCGCATCGAACAATTTCACCAGACCGCCGGCACTGAAGCGATCTGCGCTCAAGCGCGAGGGCACCAAGGCAATGCCGACGCCCTGTTCGGCGGCGCGCACCACCGCCGACATGGTATCCAGGCGCACCAGCCGATTGGGCTTGATGGGCTCGATGCCCAGGCCGGCCGCCCACTTCTCCCATGCTTCGCGCCGCTCCTCGTGCAGCAGCAAAGTCTTGCCGTTGAGGTCCGCGTAACTATCGATGGGGTTGTCCAGCAGAAAGGCAGGCGAACAGGCCGCGATGAAGTTCTGCGCAAACAATTCGTGGACGATGAGACCGTCCCACGGTCCCGCGCCGACGACAATCGACAGGTCCGCTTCGGGTGGATGGGTCTTGGGCGCGGAAAATGTGGTTTCGATGCGGATGTCGGTCTCTTCGCGGGCCTGAGAAAACGAGGCCAGCCGGGGCAGCAGCAACTCGTTGGCAAAAAATGACGGCACGTTCAGCCGGATGATGGTGCGGCCGTAGCGCTGCTGCAGCTGCTCCGTGACCGATTCCAGTTTGGAAAAGATGTCGTTGATGTGCTCCAGATAGTTTCTGCCGGCATCGGTCAGCGTCAGCGTGCGCACGCCGCGTTGAAACAGGCTCACGCCCAGCAGCTCCTCCAGCGCCTTGATCTGATGGCTGATGGCCGATGGCGTAACGAACAATTCTTCAGCCGCGGCCTTGAAGCTTTGCAGGCGCGCCGCAACTTGGAAGGTCTTCAGGAATTTGAGCGACGGCAAACGCATGTGCAGGCCCGCTGATACCCGCTCACTGACAACCCAGTGTCGACACCGGGTTTCACCGCACCCAAACCGTCGGAACCGCGATGGGCGCGCCGTCTTTGAAAAAAGGCGTGCGGCGGTAGTCGCCGTTGACGCGGGCCTTCACGATCGTTTTCGCGACCCACCCAAGCATCGTGCCCATTCCCGCTGCCTTCGGCTTGGGTTCACCGATGGCTCCCTCTGGATTCGCGTAGGTTCGAATTGGGCCGAAGGAGTCTTGCAGCGGCCGCCCGGAAGCTTCCAGACAGTCATGCAGAAGTCCGATGAAGGAGATTTTGTAGTTTTGAAGCGTGTTGCCGATGGGTGTCTTGCAGCAACCGGCGTACCAGCGAATCATTCCCTTGTCGCTAAGCCGCATGCAGGCCAGAGACTCGACGCCGTGCGTGAAGGTCACGTTCTTCGGCAATGTTTGAATGATTTCCGAACCTCCCCGCGAGTCGAGCGTCACGCTTTCCTGTCCTAAAAAGCGCGCAAAGGCCTGACAGTCCTTGCAGTAGCAAACGACTCGATTCGCACTGCCAGGATTACTGACGTAGCCCTTGATGGTTCCGCATCGACACTTGAGGGGATGTCCCATAGGTGTGCCACTATACTGACTCTTCCGCCACGGTCGCGACCCCACCAATATTATCCAAATAATCAACACGTTATATCCAAGGAACCTCCGTGATCCCCACGCGCGCGCACATCATTACCGGCAGCTTCGGCAGCGGCAAAACCACCGCCATTCGCTGGCTGATGGCCCACAAGCCCGAGCAGGAGATGTGGGCCGTCATACTCAACGAATTCACCGATGCCGGCATCGATGCCCTCAGCGTCGCGCAATCGTCGCGCGGAAAGTACGACGTGCGCTTGGTCGCGGGAGGATGCCTATGCTGTGTCGGAGAACTCGAGTTTGGCAAGCAGCTGCGCGATATCCTGCGAACTTTCAAACCGGCGCGATTGTTGATCGAGCCCAGCGGCGCGGGCCACGCGGCGGACATCGTCGACACGCTGGCGCTCTACGAATCGCAGCAGGCGTTGGAGTTGGACAGCGTCATCTGCCTGGTGGACCCGCAGGACACCGGCCGAATCCTCGACAAGCGTCCTGCGAATGAATGGTCGCAAATTCAGTCAGCCGACGCGTTGTTGCTGTCGAAGCCCGATCTCGCACGGGACCGGGAGCGCCAAGACTTCGAGCGGATCGCCGCGCAACAGTATCCGCAGAAGGCTTTTCTCGGCACCTGCAGTCACGGCGAGTTGCCCCCGGAGGCGCTGCGCAAATTTGAGCGCACCCCGCGATTTTCTCTTTTGCTCAAGTCCGACGTCGTTGCAGCGCCGCTGTCGAGCACGTTCGACCTTGCCGGGTTCACCGGCGTCGAATCCCAGATGCAGGCGCGCGGATTCTGGGCGGTACAATGGATGTTGCCGCGTGAGCTGGTGTTCTCGCGAGCCATCATTGAGCCGCGCTTAAGTTGGCTGCTGGAGGCCCACCAAGGATGGCTGCGGCGAATGAAGGGCGTGTTTCGCACCGGCCTCGGGCCCTCCTGGCTCGTGCAGGCGCACGGGCGCGGTCTCGAGGGCGAGGACAGCGCATTTCGACGCGATAGCCGCGTTGAGATTGTGCTGAGCGCAGCTCCGACCGATGATTTCTTGGAGTCTTGGCGCTGCCTATGGCGCGACGCGGCGAATGCACCGGGACACGAGATGTATTGAATCGGACCCGATACGACTTGCGATGTGCGCGGTCGGCCCGCTTCAAGAACGAAAGGTAAATTGCACCCACCCGGCGAATGTGTGCCAGATTGACGTCCTGCCGAATAGCAGCGCGAACTGCTGGAACCCGATAAGGAATGCGCCTGCCCATGCCGTCGCGCGGTGGATACGCCGGGTTGCCCACAAGTCATAGGTGATGAGCAACAGGATGAAACCGTAGGAAATGAGCTCAGCCATGGGCGCGCTGACGCCAAATACCCTCTGGGCGCCGATGGACCAATGCAAATGCCAACGAGCAATGGGGGCGGTCAACAGCGCCGCGGAAGCCACGATGATCAGCCTTTTGTGTGCCGCCGAATCGAAACGCGCGCGGTACGCGCACACAATCAACGTGGCGAAGGCAGTTACATTGGCAAGCGGAAAGATATAGAAGCCCAGTGGATCGTGCGGGTGCGATCCTCGAACCAGCCCGTCGGTCGCCGCCCAGACGCCGGCGATCAGCATGGAGCAGGCCAACAGGACACCGATGATTCCGAGCCGGCGGTGAATATCGATCCGCCCTGCCGCGGTCAGCGAGGTCTGCGCAATGAGCAGCAGAATCCAGCACGAGTAAACAACGGCATGAAGATGGACGACGAAGTTGGGCAGTGGTGCGTGGATGATTCCCGCGAGGTAGTAACTGGGGGCGAACCCGACGAATACTGTCATCAGCATGAGCCAGGCAACGGCGGGGAAAAACACATGATCAAACCGTCTGCCGGGAAGACTCCGCGTCGCGGGAGCGGCAATTTGCTGCTGCGCCAATGTTGTGTCCATAATTCCTCCGGTTTTCGGATTGTGCTTCCCGCCGCGACGCGGCGACGGGTGCATCGCTGCTTCAAACGAGTCTCTAGATACCGTGGTTTGCGCCTATGCGTCCTTATAAAACCCTGAAATCTTGCTGATAAAATGCTGAGGACGCCCCACAAGCCCGCTATGGCCGCTTCTGCCGACCAGGTTTATGAATTTGGCGAGTGGCGTCTCGAACCCGCCGAACATCTGCTGCTGCGAAACGGTTTGGCCGTTCCACTAGGGCCGAAGATTTTCGATACGCTCCTCTTGCTGGTTCAGAATCCCGGTCGTCTGGTCACAAAAGACGAGTTCATGAAGCGCGTTTGGCCAAACAGCGTCGTCGAGGACTTGGCGCTGACTCAAAACATCTCCCAACTGAGAAAAGTATTCGCCAACGTGGAGGCACCGGTCATTGAAACCGTGCCAAAGAGGGGATATCGGTTCGTGCAGTCGGTGGCGGTCAGGGAAAGAGCGCCGTCTCCTGAACCAGCACCTCAGGTCAAGCTGACTGGAACGAGGAACCGCCTTCATCTAAACCGCACTGTCTACGTGCCGGTCATTGGAGTGCTCTTGGTGGCTGTTCTGATTCTGGCGAATCGCCGCCCTCAGGGCCTCCACGCTTCGAATTTTGCCCAGATCACGAACGATGGGCAGTCGAAGCAAGGTCCCATAGTAAGCGATGGACTCAAGCTCTACTTTGGCGAAGGCAGCATGAATCATCACTTCATCGCTCAAAGTTCAGTTACCGGCGGAGAAGTGACGGCGCTGCCGATGCCGCTCCAAGCTCCTAACATTCTCGATATGACTCCGCAGCGCGGGGAGCTCCTGGTCGGTTCGTCCGGTCCTGAGAGCACAGCCTCTGAGACCTCAGGAGACATTGCCGCAACACCACCGCTGTGGACATTTTCCTTGCTGAACGGAGCGCTCAGACGTGGCGGCCAGGTTGCTGCGGATGCGGCGACCTGGTCTCCCGACGGAAGTGAAATGGCATTCGCACAGGGCACAGCGGTGTATCGGGGTCGAAGTGATGGGTCGGGCGCGCGGGAAATCGCCCGGTTGCCGGGCATCGGCTCCTGGCTACGATGGTCGCCGGATGGTTCCGGCCTGCGGCTGACGGTTTTCGATAAAGCAACCGGGCAATCCTCGCTATGGGAGGTCGTGCTGTCATCAAAAGGAGCGCAGCGCTTGCTCACCGATTGGAGCCAGCGGGGATCCGAATGCTGCGGCAGTTGGACCCTGGACGGCAAGTACTTCCTCTTCCAATCAACTCACGAAGGAAGAACGGAGATTTGGGCACTTGGCGCCGGAAAGCAAACCCCGGTGCAATTGACCAACGGGCAGTTGAACTCGCGGGCACCTTTTGTCAGTGCCAATGGACAGAAGCTCTACATGATCGGCGAGCAACTGAGAGGCGAGCTGTCACGCTATGACTCCAAGGTAGGCCAGTTTGTCCCCTTCTTCTCCGGAATCTCAGCCGAATTCATCGATTTCTCCAGAGATCGTCAATGGGTGACTTACGTTACTTTTCCGGACCAGATTTTATGGCGCAGCAAAATCGACGGCAGCGAACGGCTGCAACTCACCTCAAATTCCGCCCGTGCAGTTTTTCCCCAATGGTCGCCTGATGGAAGGCGCATCGCGTTCTTCGACGTCGCTCCGGGCAAGCCCGGGAAAATTTTCTTGATCTCTTCCGACGGCGGTACACCGGACCCGCTCTTGAATGAGTCCAGGAACGAAATGGACCCGACCTGGTCTCCGGACGGGACTTTGATTGCTTTCAGCTACTCTCCGATATTCGACAGGACGCCGCCCAACGAGCTGGGGATTTTCATAGTCCAGGTGAAGAGTCGCAGCGTTCAAAAGCTGCCCGGCTCCGATGGTCTGTGGGCGCCGAGATGGTCGCCCGATGGGCAGTACATCGTTGCAAGGTCAACGGACCCGCGCGGTCTAATGCTCTACGATTTCAGGTCGGATCAGTGGTCGAGAATTGCGGGCAGCACATATGTCGGTGCCATGAGTTGGTCCTCCGACGGACGCTACATCCACTATCTGCGCCGGGGGAACGATCCGGCAATCTTGCGCATGCGCATACCCGGTGGTGCGACCGAGCAAATCGCAAGTCTCAAGGGAGTACGGCAAACTGGTTATCGGGGCGGATTTTGGATCGGCCTTGCGCCTGACGACTCGCCGTTGGTGTTGAGAGATATCGGAACCGAGGAAATCTATTCCCTCGATTTGACAACCCAGTAGGCAACGAAGGTCGGATGTCGCGCAATCATGCCGGAACTCAAACAATGGCAGACGTGCTACATTTGTGCCCGTCTGCTGGCGCGCGCCTGGGTGCGCTGGCCAATACGTTGTGCCGCCTATTGCGGTTCGCGCGCGCGGAACCAGCCGCTGATGCTGAGTCGTTCGCAGCACGCTTTACGCACCTCGTGCTCGCGGCCCGCCGTCAGAAAGCAAACCAGCCTGCCGCCGAGCGGCTCGATGTCGATGAATCCGTCGTTCGCGCCGTGGATTCGCAGCAGCCCGCCATCCTGGCGTTGCCATGCCGGATTCAGATACAGCACCAAGGATACCCTGCGCTGCGGGTTTCCCTGCGGTTGATCGACATGGCGCGCATAAGCGCTCCCCGGCGGATACTTTGCATAGTGCAGCTCCAGCTCGAATGCACCTAAGAACGCCTCGCGGTTCAATTGCAGGCGCAGCTCCTCCATTCTCCGCAGCAGCACCTGCTCCATCGGCAGCAGCGGCTCGCGCAACCAGCAGGTGAAATCGCCGCGGATATTGTCGCGGCGTTGCTGCGCGCCCTGCCCGCCGATGCGCGCGGCGGCAAATTCGCCGCGCGACTCACGCGCGTTCGCGCATTCCCGCAATGCGAGAACTTCGGCGTCCGAGATGAACCGATCTTGAATCGAGATCCCGCCTGATATCAAGTCGGCGCCGGCATTCACCGCGGCCGCTTGCGGGCCTGCGGCCGCGCCGCGCGCTTTTTCGCCGCGCGCTTTTTCGCACGCTTCTGCACGCGGGCTTGCAGCATGCTGCCGCGACAGTTCGTGGCACCGCAGTGACAGGCAAAGATGACATCGACATCGGCAGGATCGTCATGGTCGCGCTGAATTCTGTAGTCGTACGCAAGTTCTTCGCCCGGTTGTATGGTGCGAATCGCCTCGATGAATATCCGCTTTCCGCTATCGACGGCCTGGCAATTCGGATCGCAGCCATGGTTCACGAAGCGCGCCTCATTGCCCTCGATGCCGGCATCGATCACGGTCTTGGCATCCACGGTGAACAGGAATGTGTGCCCATCCTGGGGGTCCTTGTGCTCGTAGCGGGCATTGGCGCGCTCGTGGCTCACGCGCTCGCCGAGATATTCGATGATATTCGTCCCCTTGCGGATTCGCCGCAGCGCAAATACGCCGTAGCCATGAACACGTGAGTGGCGGACCTCAAAGAGAGGCGACTTGCGGCGCTGCGCGGCCTTCATACGGCGATGGGCGCTTTGATCGCTGCATGATAGCGGTAGTCGGTGACTTCAAAGTCTTCGAACGCGTAGTCGAACAGGCTGTCGGGCTTGCGCAGGATCTTCAATTTAGGCTGCGGATACGGTGTGCGCGACAGCTGCAAATCGGCCTGCTGCAAGTGATTCAAATACAAATGACAGTCGCCGCCGGTCCAAACGAGGTCGCCGGCCTCGAGGTCGCACTGTTGCGCCACCAGGTGCGTGAGCAGCGCGTAGGAGGCAATGTTGAAAGGCACGCCCAACAGGGCATCGGCGCTGCGCTGGTACATCTGGCAGGAGAGGCGCCCGCCGGCCACGTGGAATTGGAACAGGGCGTGGCACGGCAGCAATGCCATGTGCTCCAGTTCGCCCACATTCCAAGCACTGACCAGAATGCGCCGTGAGTTCGGATTGCTTTTGATCTGTTCCAGCACCTGGGACAGCTGATCGATATTCCTGCCGTCCGCCGTCGGCCAGCTGCGCCATTGTCTGCCGTAGACAGGTCCCAATTCTCCATTCTTGTCGGCCCACTCATCCCAGATGGTGACGCCGTGTTCCTGCAGATACTTGACGTTGGTATCGCCGCGCAGGAACCAGAGCAACTCATAGATGATGGAGCGCAGATGCAGCTTTTTGGTCGTCACCAGTGGCAAGCCGGCATCGAGGTCGAAGCGCATTTGATAGCCAAAAACGCTCAACGTGCCCGTGCCGGTGCGGTCGTCCTTTGAGGCACCCCGTTCGCGGATGTGGCGCAAGAAATCCAGGTACTGCCGCATTACGCCTTCTCAGGAACCTGATTGCCGGTCGGTGCGTTGCGCCGGTAAGCATAAATCATCATCGCGGCGCCGATCACGACCATGGGCGTGGTCAACAGCATGCCCATGGTCAACCAATCGGTATGCGCGAGGTAGCCGATATTCGCATCCGGCAGGCGAACCCATTCGACCACGAAGCGGCCGCAGCCGTACAACAGCAGAAACAATCCCGTGGGCGCCAATCGCGGGCGCGGCGTATTCGTGTACCACAAAAGAATCAGGAACAGCACCAAACCCTCGAGAGTGGCCTCGTACAGCTGCGATGGGTGACGCGAGATCACCCCCCCCTGCCCATCCGGTACGCCGAATCCCCAAGGCAATGTCGTGGGTTTGCCCCACAGCTCGCCGTTGATGAAATTGCCGAGCCTGCCGGAAAACAGGCCGATGCCGGGCAGCGGCGCGACGAAATCCAGCACATCCGGGATTCTCTTGTGCTTGATGCGCGCAAATACGATCGCGGCGATCGCGACGCCGGTCAGGCCGCCGTGAAAGGACATGCCGCCGTCCCAAATGTGAAAGACATTCAGCCAGCTCTCGGCGATGACATCACGCCCGTAAAAAATGCACCACCCGAGCCGGCCGCCCACGATGACGCCAATCGCACAGTAGAAGATCAAGTCGTCGATATCGAGCGGCACCCACGTCGATCCGGGCCGGCGCGCGCGGTATCGGGCCAGCCACCAGGCACCGACGAATCCGATCAAGTACATGATCCCGTACCAATGCACGCGCAGGGGCCCTACCCCGAAGAGCGGACCGATGGACACGGCGATGGGATCGATGTGGGGGTAGGTGAGCATGAGCGCTACTTTAAACTGCTGTTGATCGTACAGAAATAGGCTTTGAGATAGCGAGTCTCGGGGATCGCTGGGTGCACCGGATGGTCCGGTGCCTGGCCGCCCATTTCCAGGATTTGCAGGTGCTTCTCAGCGCCGCGTGCGGCCTTGGCAATGGCGCTCTGCAATTCTTCCGCGCTCACATGGTAGGAGCAAGAGCAGGACACCAAAATGCCCTCGTCCGCGATCACTTGAATGGCAAGCTGGTTCAGCCGCTTGTAGGCGGCCAGCGCCTTGGGCAGGTCCTTCTTGCGTTTCGCGAACGCAGGCGGATCGATGATGACGACGTCGAATCGCGCGCCCTGCCTGGCGAGTTCTTCGAGGACATCGAAGGCATCGCCTTTGCGCGTGACCAGTTTGACGCCATTGCGCTGTGCGTTGGCGGCTGCCAGTTCAAGCGCAGCCGCGGAACTGTCCACGCAGGTCACCTCGCGCGCGCCGTGGTGCGCGGCACGGACTCCCCACGCTCCGACGTAGCTGAACACGTCCAGGACCCGGGCGCCCTGCGGCAGGTATTTCAACATGGCGCGGCGATTGGCGGCCTGATCGAAGAACCACCCGGTCTTTTGCCCTTCCGCCAGCTGCGCCTGGAATTCGAGGCCGTCCTCGATCACCAGGGCGGGCTCGTCGAAGTTGCCCGTCGCAGCTTCGATGTAACCGGGCAACCCCTCCATGTCCCGCGCCGAGCTGTCGTTCTTGAACAGCAAGGCATCGCATGGCAGAACTTCACTCAGGGCTTCTTGGATTTGAGGCTTCAGCCCTTCCATGCCGGCAGTGCCGATTTGCGCGACGCAGCGCGAGCCATAGCGGTCGATGACCAATCCAGGCAACCCGTCGGATTCTCCATACACCAATCGATAATAGGGTGTACGGTAAAGCCGATCGCGCAGGCGCAGCGCCGCGCGAATGCGGGCGGCCAACCACTTTGCATCCGGGATCTGCCAGGTTTCGAGCATGCGCGCGGCGATGAGCGATTTGGGATTGACGTAGGCCAGACCTAACGCCCGGTCATTGTGCGCCAGCACGCGCACCAGCTCGCCGGCCTGGAACTTCGGTAACGGCGTTTGGCCGGTGTCGATTTCATTGCTGAAGACCCAAAGATGCCCCGCGTGCAGACGGCGATCCTCGTTGCGCTTGAGGCGCAGCACGGGCAGTTGCGCCGCTTCGGAATCAGTCATGGACGGTACTTCGGCTAGAATGAACGTCATTCTAACCGACCAGGCCGTGAAGATGCTGCGCAATCACCTCGCCGGGGAGACCAGCCCGTACTTGCTGCAGCACGCGGAGAATCCGGTCGATTGGTATCCCTGGGGCGAAGCGGCGTTGACCCGCGCCAAGCAGGAAAACAAACCCATTCTTCTATCGATCGGCTACTCGGCCTGCCACTGGTGCCATGTGATGGCCCACGAGTCCTTCGAAGACCGACGCACCGCGGAACTGATGAACGAGCTGTTCGTCAACATCAAAGTCGATCGAGAGGAACGTCCCGACCTGGACAAGATCTATCAGCTTGCGCAGCAAATGCTGACGCACGGCTCGGGCGGCTGGCCGTTGACGATGTTCCTCACGCCGCAGGAACAGCCCTTCTTCGGCGGCACGTATTTTCCAAAGGAGCCTCGTCATGGGATGCCGGCGTTTCGCGATCTGTTGCGCCGGGTGTCCGATTACTATCGGGAGCAGGGCGCGCAGATCGCCGCGCAGAACGCGCAGTTGCGCTCGGCGCTTGCCGCCCTGGTACCGCAGCCCGTTCCCGGCGCCGTGCTCGACGATTCACCCTTGGCGCAGGCGCGCGCGGCGCTCGAGAGGTCCTTCGACGGCACATTCGGCGGCTTTACCGCGGCCCCGAAATTTCCCCATCCGACCGGCATCGAGCGCTGCCTGCGGCAGTGGTACGCCACGGCCGCGGGCACCACGCCGGACTTGCAGGCGCTTTACATGGCGAGCCTGACGCTGACCCGGATGGCGGAAGGCGGACTGTACGATCAGGTGGGCGGCGGATTTGCGCGCTATTCCGTGGATGGCGCCTGGATGATCCCGCATTTCGAGAAAATGCTGTACGACAATGGGCAGCTGCTGTGCAAGTACGCCCGCGCGCATCTGGCGACCGGCGAGGCCTTGTTCGGAAAAGTTGCGCATGCCACAGCCGACTGGGTGCTGCGCGACATGCGCGCCGCCGACGGCGGCTTCTACTCCAGCCTCGATGCCGACTCCCAAGGCCACGAAGGCAAGTTCTACGTCTGGACTCCCGGCGAAGTTCAGTCGTTGCTCACGCCGGCGGAATACAGCGCGTTTTCCATGCGCTTCGGTTTGGATCGCGCCGCCAATTTCGAGGGCGGCTGGCACCTGCATACCCATGCTTCGCTCGACGCCATTGCCGGCGCACTCCGGCAATCACCCACAGCGGTAGGCGCGCTGCTCGAATCGGCGCGCTTGAAGCTGCTCAACGCCCGCAACTTGCGCATCTGGCCCGCCCGCGACGAGAAAATCCTCACCTCGTGGAACGCTCTCATGATCAAAGGTTTAGGCGTTGCCGGGCGCGTGCTGCGGCGGCCCGACCTGGCTGAAGCGGCGAGCGCCGCCGTGGATTTCGTGCGCCACCACCTGTGGCGCGACGGCCGGTTATTGGCGGCCTACAAGGACGGCCGCGCACATCTTCCGGCCTACCTCGATGACTATGCCTTCCTCGCCGATGCGCTGCTCGAGCTCTTGCAGACCCGCTGGCGCAGCAGCGATCTTGAGTTTGCGCGCCAACTGGCCGATGTGCTGCTGGATCAATTCGAGGATGCGGAGAACGGCGGATTTTTCTTCACGGCCAAGGAACACGAAAGGCTCATTCACCGCAGCAAAACCTTCGGCGACGAATCTGTGCCGTCGGGTAACGGCGTCGCGGCCTCCGTGCTGTGCCGTTTAGGATACTTGCTCGGCGAGACGCGCTATCTCGACGCGGCGGAGCGTACCTTGCGGGCTGCGTGGGCGGGAATTCAAGCCTATCCGCAGGCGCACATGAGCCTGGTGAACGCACTGGAAGACCATTTATCGGCGCTGCAAGTCCTGATCGTTCGCGGCGAGGCGGCGAGCGCCGCGCAATGGGCGGAGGCTTTGGGCGCGCTGTACGCGCCGACGCGCATGATTTATGCGATTCCCAATGATGCCGCGCTGCCGCCGGCGCTGGCGGCAAAACGCGCCGGGCCGGCAACGGTGGCTTACTGGTGCCGCGGCATGACCTGCTCGGCACCCCTGACGGATCTTGCGGAAATCGCTCGCACCCTGAAGCTTCGAATCACCTAGTCGCGTAGTGTTTGCGCAGCTCCATGCCTACGCGGCGCTTGAAATCGCCGTGTAGAGCGTCCGAGTAAAGCGGGGCGGCGTTCCAATCGAGCGCCCACGGCTGGGCGGTACGCGTGCTTTCCGGTTCCGCGCTATCGCGCGGAAAGATGTGGGCATGCAGCGCCGGATCCACGTTGCCATAGATCGCGTAGTTGATCCGCACGGCCGCGGTGATGGTGAGCAGCACGTCGCCGACCAGCGCCATGTCGAACAAGAATTGCGCGCGGGCATCGGTGTCGAGCGCATTCAAGTGCGGCACCACCGGATCCGGCAGCAACAGGCAATACCCGGGCAAGACTTGGCGCTCGCCCATGACCACCCAACCGGAAGGCAGTTTGGCGATCGCGGCCTGCAAATGGCCGCCGCGGCAACGATCGACGAGCGTATGGATGGTGGATACGGGCATTTATTTCTCGCGCGACCTCGCAATCATGGCGGCATCGACCGGCGGCGCCGAGTTTCCGAAATGTGAGCGGATGTAGGTCAACACGGCCGCCGCGTCCGGATCGCTCATCCAGCCGAACAATAGCATCTGTGTGGGATACCGGCCTGCCGGAATGCTGGCCGGCCGTTTCTGGCTCAATATCCACTGCGCCAGCTCGACAGGGTCTCCCACGACCGCGGGCGAGCCGGACAAGCCGGGAAAAACCTTGGGTAAGCCTTCGCCGTTTTCGCGGTGGCAGGGCACGCAGTTCTGCGCATACAGCGCGGCGCCGCGATCGGCAGCGGCGTCCGCCGGCGCGCGCGCCCCGGATGCGGCGCTGGGATTCGATTGGTGGCACGCTGCCACGAGCATTGCCAACCCCAGCGGCAGGAGCCGGCGCATTCCGGGTGCGATGGGGGTCAAGCTAGCCGCGCCAGGTGCGAAAGGCACCGGTATCCAGATGCACGAAATCGGACCTGCGGTAGAATCCTACGCCTCCCCGCTGCAGGCCTTCGGCGCGCAGCGCCAAATCCCGACAATCGACGCCGCCCAGGCGCACATCGATCGCGCGGCCCTGCATGTGCAGACTGCGTTGCGACACGCCGCTGCTGCGCTCGTGCAAGCGCTCATTGGTCTCGGGCGAGCGATAGCCGGAGATGACGGCGAACGCCGGCGGCACGCCGATTTGATCGGCCACGTCGACCAAGTAATCCATGAGCTGCGGATCGATGGCGTGCTGCTCGCCGTTGCGAAAATCCCGCAACAACACGGCGAGGGCCGCGAGCCCCTCCGGCACATAGGCAGCGTCCCGGTAGTACTCTACTTCCAGCCGCTCATCGGTGTGCAAATTGGTCAGCGCAATCCGCCGCGCCGTGCAATTCGGTGAGCCCTTCGCCGACCGCGGCCACCATGCGATCGCGCCGGTGAACGCCGCGGTCGCTTCGAGCATACGGCGACGCGTGATCATGTCCCGCGATCTTCCAGCAGGCGCCCCTGATCCAGCGCCAGCACCGTGGCCTTGGGGAAAAAATTGAATTCGGATGCCGACGCCCAGGTGTAGGCGCCCATCACGCGGCCCAGCACCAGGTCGCCGATGTCGAGCTTGGGCAGGTCGATTTTTTCCCGAATCACATCGATGCTGTCGCACGTCGGCCCGGCCAGCACCGACGGGTGGGTTGCCGCGCCCGGCCGCAGCGCTTCGACGGGAAATATGGAATGATCGTACATCTGACCGCTATAGCTGCCGTACAGGCCATCGTCAAGGTAGTACCACCAGCGGCCGTCCCGCAAGGCGCGTCCCATGACCGACGCCACGGCGATGGCCGCGGGAGCCGCGATGTAGCGGCCCGGTTCGGCGATGATGCGCACATCGGGGGGCAGCTTTTTGAGCGAGGCGTTGAGCGGCGCGCAAAATTCTTCGATTGACAGCGCCGGCTTCAAGTACTGCACCGGAAATCCGCCGCCGATATCGAGGATGTGCACCGGATGGCCTGCCTGCACCGCGCATCGCAGCAGCTCGCGGCACACCTCGATCGCCCTGACCATCATCGCCGAGTCGGCGTTCTGCGAGCCGGTGTGAAACGACAATCCGTCGATGTTGATGCGTAATTCGGCCGCGAGCCGCAGCAGCTCCGCGACCGCCTCCGGATCGCAGCCAAACTTGCGGGACAAGTCCACCTGCGCGTCGGGGCTGCGGAAGGAAACGCGGATCAACAGCGAGCAGCGATTGCGAAATTGCACGAATTTGCGCAGCTCGTCCGGATTGTCGACCACGAATCGGGAAACACCAAAATTCAAGGCGGTGCGGATGTCGCTGTCGCGCTTGATCGGGTGCGTGTGGATGCAGCGCTCCGGCGCGACACCGAGGCGCCGCACCAGTTCGACTTCGCCGTTGGTCGCCAGATCGAAAAAAGCGCCCTCCGCCATGAGCGTGGTGATCAGCGATGAGTGCGGCAGCGGCTTCAAGGCGTAGTGCAGGTCGACGCCCGGCAGCGCCGCGCCGAGGCGCCGATATTGCCGGCGGACGCGTTCGGCATCGATCACGAGCAGGGGCGAGCCGTAGCGAGCCGCCAAATGTTGGATCGCCTCTCGCGAGAAAGGATCTTGCTTGGGATCGAGTTCCATCGGGAGTCGGTTCTAGCTGACGCTCAGCTCCAAGGAATCATCGCCCATGCCGCTGGCGCGCTGCAAGCGATCGAGAATCGCAGCCCACCGTTCCTCCTGCGGCAAACTTTGCACGAATATCCGCACGCAGCCGGCCCGATCCAGGGTGCGCAGGTGGTTGTAGAGATTGTGCGCATAGGTATCGGGTTTCTTGCCGGCATTGATCCAGGTCATATGCCGCTGGGCGTGCAGCGGCGGGCGCATTGCCAGCACCGCCACCTTTTCGTCGCGCGCCACGATCTCGCCGGCCCGAACCTCGAGGTCGTCCGAGTCCACGATTTCAAGCGGCGTGGCGGGCGCATAGTGCAGCGCGCGGTCGCCCGGCGCGCGCGGCGCCATTCCGCCGACCGCCAGCGGACCGACCACCTGTTCAAGCTGCGATCGGGTGATAAATCCGGGGCGCAGCAACCGAGCTTGATCGTCGAGACAGGAAACGATGGTGGACTCGAGGCCGATGGGCGAATCGCCGCCATCGAGTATCACCTTGACGGCGTCGCCAAGCTCATCGCGCACATGTTCCGGCTTGGTGGGACTCAGCCGCCCGTAGCGATTTGCGGATGGCGCGGCGATACCGCCGCCGAAGGCGTTCAGCAGTTGCTGCGCCATGGGGTGGGAGGGCACCCGAATGCCGATGCTGTCCTGGCCTCCGGTGACGATTTCATTGACGTCCTCGGCCTTCGGCAGAATCAGCGTCAACGGGCCGGGCCAGAATTTGTCGGCCAAGGCTTCCGCAGCCGCCGGCATGTGCGACACCCAGCGGTGCAGGTAGCGCGGATCGTCCAGGTGAACGATCACCGGATGATCGGGCGGACGTCCCTTGACCTCGAATATCTTGCGCACCGCCGGAGGGCTGGCCGCATTCGCGCCGACGCCGTAGACCGTCTCGGTCGGAAACACGACCAATTCGCCGGCGCGCAGGGCTTCGACCGCGGTTTCAATGTCTGTCTGTGTAGCTCTTACCACACGCTCATGATATCAAGACTGCGATGCGAGCAAGCACCGCTTGCGGTCAAGGCGGCGGTTTTACAGTAGTTAAGTGATTTGTAGCAGGAAGGCGACACTGTAGGAATACCAAATCGAGCCAGCGGCCGAACTTGAATCCCACCTCATGAAAATGCGCTACGTTGATGAAACCAAGGCTTTCATGCAGCTTGATGGATACCGCGTTGTCGGCATCGATGCCGGCGATCATGACGTGCTTGCGCATGGCCGCCGCCTGACTCATCAGTTCGATCACCAGGCTGCGGCCGATGCCCCGGCCGCGCCGATCGCTACGCACGTGAACGCTGTGTTCCACGCTGTGCCCATAGCAGGGCGGCGCTCGGAAATCGCCAAAAGTCCCGAAACCGGTGATGCCCGAGGCGTCCCGGGCGACGATGAAGGGGAAGCCGCCGCTGCGCTTGGCCTCGAACCAGGCTGCACCGCGTTCCGCGGTCAACTCGACTTCGGTGTACACCGCCGTAGAGTTGCGAATCACTTCGTTGTAGATGCGTAGGATGTCCGCAAGATCTTGGCGTGAGGCGGGGCTGATCATGCCGCTCAATCGAGATACCCCGGCGGCTTTGGCAGGACCTGAAAGTCCTTGGGATCGTGCTGCACGATCAAGCGTGCGTGCGTGTTCTTGACGATGGTTTCGATGCGGCTCATCGAGGCGAGCGTGTCTGCGCGGTCCGTATTGTAGACCGGCACACGCTTGAGCAGCCGATTGGCCCGCAGATGATACAGATCGCCGGAGAGAATCACGGTGCCGCTCTTTGGCAATTTGAGCTTCAATACCTGGTGCCCCGGGGTATGTCCCGGCGCACGCAAGATCATGACCCGGCCATCGGCGAACACATCGTAGTCTGCCTCGATGCTCTCGTTTTTTGCGCTCTTGTACGCATTCCATGTTTCGGGCAGCACGCCGCCCGGCGGCGGCAGCGCCAGGGCCCACGCCAGCTCCGCTTTGTTCAAGATCCACACCGAATCGGGAAACTCGTTGGCGTTGCCGGTGTGATCCCAATGCAAGTGCGAGAAAGCGATGAAATTGATGTCCTTCGGCGTCAATTTGAGCGCTTGCAACTGCGCCAGCAGCGTGACGGGCACCGTGACGTGCACGCCCGGCGCCGCATCGCTGCCCTCTTGGGGATAATTGTAGTGATCCCCCAGACCCGCATCCCACAATAGATATCCCTTGGGATGGCGTATCAGGAAGCACGGGTCGGCGATGTCGCCCCGTTTGCCGTCGTATTCGCCGGTATCCGAGAATCCCGCCATATCCTTGAATCTGGCATGCCCGCAGTCGAGGATGTACAGCCTCAATTCGGAGGCGCGAGCCTGGCAGGGGGCCGCGCTCCACGGGCCCAGGAGCATGAGCGCCATTGCGGAAATCGTGGACTTACTAATCAGTCCATTAATTACTACACATTATAGCAGAGGCCCTGTATAATGAGGCATGGGCAAATCGAAGCTGGACGCGCGCAAGATTGATCGACTGGCGCTTGAAGCAATTCGCATTCGCGCGG